>ERZ780135.8-NODE-8-length-209938-cov-13.155892_pt1 | contig 209938 bp, 195 predicted proteins | sample MGYA00511946_ERZ780135 | MGnify/ENA primary metagenome ERZ780135 (study PRJEB29588, sample SAMEA2151034) | human gut metagenome | biome: human gut; feature: human-associated habitat; material: faeces | place: Denmark | collected 2008/2010 ... | reverse complement strand
ACAGATTTTGAAACAGATAATTATGCTGATGCTGGGGGCGGGGGAGAAATTAGAGGAGATAAATTGTCAAAGGGATTTAGTTTCGGTATATATGTTGTTTCTGATAATGGCACAAGATATGAAATTGTAGGAAAAGGAGATGTAATTAATACTATTGAACCTAAGAATCAGGGGCTGCAAACAATAATTATATATCGACAGAATGAAGATGGAACATGGAATTATTCAAAAGGTTACTTGCAGATAGGAAGTGAATTAGATTAAGAATTAAGATAAAAAACCGGAACCCGACAATTAGTCAAGTTCCGGTTTTTAGTATAAATATTACTTGAATTACTTACCGTAATGAAGTTCGTTATATTCTTTAACTCTCTGCTGGATTCTTTCAACAGGGCTTAAGAGGTTGCTGATTGAAGAATCATGGTTAAGTGTATCAATAAGAAGAGCCATGTATTTGCTCATATCAACATTGATGTACCAAGGCTTAGAGAGAAGCTCTGTTGGCTGGTACACAAGGTTAGTTGTAAGGATTCTGTCGATAATACCATTCTCATATGCTTCATCAAACTTCTTGAAGCCGTTAGTGAAAAGACCGAATGTAGTTGCACAGAATACTCTGCTTGCACCACGCTTCTTAAGCTCAGAAGCAACATCAATCATACTTTCACCAGAAGAAATCATATCATCAATGATAATGACATCCTTGCCTTCAACATTAGTTCCAAGGAACTCATGTGCAACGATAGGATTACGTCCATTAACAATCTTAGTGTAATCTCTTCTCTTATAGAACATACCCATATCAAGACCAAGAACGTTAGCAAAGTAAACAGCACGTCCCATACCACCTTCATCCGGGCTGATAACCATCATATGCTCGCTGTCGATGTGAAGGTCGTCCACATTAAGAAGGAGATACTTGATAAACTGGTATGTGCATGATACAGATTCAAATCCCTTAAGAGGAATAGCATTGTGTACTCTAGGGTCATGTGCATCGAAAGTAATAATATTCTCAACGCCCATATCTGTAAGTTCCTGAAGCATAAGTGCACAGTCAAGAGATTCTCTTCCTGTTCTCTTGTGCTGTCTTGATTCATAAAGGAAAGGCATGATTACATTAATTCTTCTTGCCTTACCACCTGCAGCAGCAATAACTCTCTTGAGGTCAGCATAGTGATCATCAGGAGACATATGGTTCTTGAAACCGCAAACAGTATATTCAAGGCTGTAGTTGCAGACATCAAGCATAATATATAAGTCATGACCACGGACAGAATCTACAAGAACGCCCTTTCCTTCTCCTGAACCGAATCTAGGAGTCTTAGCGTTAACAATATAACTGTCTCTCTTATATCCTGCAAAATTAAGGGTAGAAGTATTCTCATTCTGACGCTGCTCTCTCCACTTTACAAGGTACTCGTCAACTTTCTTACCCATTTCAGTGCAGCTTGCTAATGGGATAATACCTAAAGTTCCGTAGGGAATAGTTTCTGTGTGTCTTTCATCACGTGGCATAATAAATAATCCTCCATAAAAGTATAATAATTAAACATACATATAAAAATATAAACATTGACGCGAAATAAGTCAATGATATATTTGACATAAATAATCGTTAAGACCTTTTAGTTGGTGATAATTTCTTCATACAGCGGATATCATCTCCAAAGAGTCTTAAAATTGAATAGGCACTTACAAGTCTTGAGAAAATTCTCTGTGAGTACCTTGTCTCAATATCAGGCATCTCAAGGTTAGAAGATATAATAATACTCTTTCTTCTAAGAAGCCTTTCATTAATAGTATTAAACAGATTAGAAAAATTATAATCGGAAGCTTTCTCTGTTCCAAGGTCGTCAATAATAAGCAGGTCACATTCAACAAAAAATGAAGTGTCAAACTTGGAACTTCCAAATTCCTTAAAATCATCGCTCTTGAATGAGTCAAAGAACTCACCAGCAGTAAGGTAAATAATACTGTGGCATGAATCCATAAGAGCCCTTGCAATGCAGTTAGAAAGAAAAGTCTTTCCAACACCGGTCTGTCCGATAAACAAAAGATTAGAAAATGTATTATCAAAGTTATCAACGAAATCGTGACATACTTTGAGAACTTTCTGCATATTAATATAAGGTGTGAGCCCTGTTGCAGGATCAACATCAGTGTTGTTGTACCAGCTAAGAGAAAATGTATTAAAGTTCTCATCAGCAGTTATATTCTTGAGATTAGAGTCCTTATATATAAGGTCGATAGCCTTCTTATTAAAACATATGCAGCGTTTACCGTCGACATAACCGGAATCCTTGCAGTAAGGACATGTAAATATATCATCAAGATAATCAGCGGGCTTGCCTATTGAGGCCAGGGCAGCCACTTTTCGTTCGTTAAGTGACTTAAGGCTGGAAGTTAATTCATCAGTATTCGTGTCCGATGAGTCAGCTTCTATACGCGCTCTGGCAGTTTTCACAGACAGGTCAATAATCTCAGAATCAATATCGGCAATATCAGGACACAGGGCAGTGACTTCGTTATAACGGTCACTCTGCAGCCGCCTGTTGGCTGTTTTAATATCATCATACAGTCTCATAATAGAGGCATATTGTGTATTGGTCAAAGGCATGGCTGCCCCTCCTTGTAATATAATTAATTATTATTGCTTAATAAAGAGTTGTACCAGTCGTCAGATTTCTTAGGACGCTGCTGGTAGTTGTTAAAACGGTTGGCATTCTGCTTGATAACACCTGACTTTGAAGACTTGGCAGCTTTACCGGCTTCAAACTGTGCGTCAGCTTTTCTGATATCCTCAGAATTCCTGATGTTAGAAGTATGCCACTTGGTAAGAATTGAATCAGCGTATTCAAAGCTTGGCTGATGCGTAGCTTTCATTGTTCTGTTACATGCTTCGATAATCATATCGGTTTCAAAGCAGAATACATCAGTCCACTTGGAGATAAGCTGCTTCTCAACCTGACCCGGTTCTCTGTTGTTAAGACCAAATGCCTTCATGACACCGTAAACAGCCTCATTATGGTTGGATACCTCGTCCTTGGCTGCCTCAACGGTATTAATACCTTCGTCAGCCCATGAGAGAGCAATCTTCTCTATGTATCTTATAGAAGTCTTACCCTTGGATACACAGTATTCAATAAGGTATTCGATAAGGTCAGCAGGAAAATGCAGAGTGTCATAGAAATACACAATAGCATTAACCTCAGGCTGAGAAAGTGTCTTGCCAAGGTATGTCTGTATTACAAAAAGCAGCATAGAAAAATCATCGTTAGAGTTAAGTTCATCCAGCTTTTCAGCAGGAGCAGTTACCTTTGAAGGCTCAACAGTATGTGATGGTGCTTTAATGGCAAAATCCATAGAAACAACATTTGACGATACATCTGAAGCAGCCTCATCAGCGGAAGTTTCATCGGCGAAAGCAGTGGCAGGAACCGTGGTATCAGCAGTGTCGTTATTAAATTCGGGTGTAGCATAACGGCTTCTGTCAGGCTCAGGAGAAGAATTATTCTTCAAATCTTTAACGGTAATGCCGCAAAGCTGGTTGTTATCGTCATAAGAAAGGCAGACAAGCCCTGACTTGTCCCAGTATCTTAAAGCACGCATGACATCATTCTCGGTTTGGTTAAAAGTATCAGCAAGAGAAGAAATGCTTAAGCTGCTGTTCTTTCTTGTAAGAAGCCTCAGAAGATAAAGATAGACCTTAACAAAGTCTCCGTTGGCTGATGGTACATATTCGTCTATAAATAAATCAGAAACTGCTGTATAGCCAGAAACAGTCTCTGAATACAAGTTCAGATTATTCATGGTATTAGTCTCCCAAAAAAGTTATGAGCAGATTATACCACTGAAAAAAATAAATGCAAAGCGCGCCCAGTGCGGAAAGGAGAAATGTGGAAAATGTGGAAAATGTGGATAAGTAAAAAATAAACGTAGGAAAAACGCATAGAATCTGGATTCTTAAAATTACCAGAATAAAAAATTATCCACAATCATTCTGAACAATTAAGTAACAGAAAATTGTGGATAATGTGGATAACTTTGTTGAAAAAGTTCAGGCTGGTGGAAAATGTACTATTTAAGCAAGTCTTCACCGATTTTATATACATCACCAGCACCCATAGTTATTAACAAGTCACCGTTGATACAATTTTTTAATAAATATTTTTCGATGTCCTCAAAATTGTCAATGTATACACATTCCTTACCGAGAGACTTAATCTTCTCGCACAGGTCAGCAGAGCTGATTCCAAGCGTATCAGTCTCTCTTGCAGCGTATATCTTTGCGAGGACAACTTTGTCAGCGTGGCTTAATGCATCAGCAAACTCATTAAATAAAAGCTTCGTACGCGAATATGTATGAGGCTGGAAAACTACCCATACACGGTTATGTGGATAGTGTGCGGTAGAACTTAAAGTAGCACGGATTTCATCAGGGTGATGGGCATAATCATCAATGACAGTAACACCGTTAAATGTGCCTTTCTTCTCAAATCTTCTGTTAGTACCCTTAAAGTTAGAAAGACCTGCTTTGATATGCTCCATATCAACAGATAGCTTTCTTGCAGCGGCAACAGCAGCAAGAGAATTGTAAACATTGTGAATCCCCGGTACACCAAGAGTAATAGTGTCAGCCTTCTCTCCATTAATAAGAAGAGAATAAGTGCATCTTCCAAGCTCGTCATAAGTGATATCAGAAGCACTGTACATGCTCTTTGCAGGGTCAGAACCAAATGTTATGACCTCGCAGTCAGTATCCTGATAGAAATATTCATAATTATCAATGTCAGTATTGATGATAAGAGTTCCGTCAGATGGAAGTTTTTCAGTAAAAAGCTTGAAAGAGTGACGGATATCATCAATATCCTTGAAGAAATCAAGATGGTCTTCCTTGACATTGAGAATAATGTTCATTGTAGGATTAAATGATAAAAAGCTGTTAGTATATTCACATGCTTCTGCTACAAAATACTTGTTACCGCCGACTCTTGTATTGCCACCAATGCTGTTAAGGATACCTCCTACAGAGATAGTAGGATCCATATTGGCAGCAAGCAGAATCTCAGAAACCATTGAAGTAGTAGTTGTCTTTCCATGAGTACCTGCAATGTTAATAGCATTCTTGTAGATAGTCATAATCTGTCCAAGAAGCTCTGCACGGGTAAGCATTGGAAGCCCCGCTTCCTTAGCTGCCTTGAATTCGGGATTATCCGGGTGAATTGCTGCTGTATATACAACAAGATCTATATCATTAGTTATATTACCGGCGCTCTGTGGTACGGATACGATACAGCCGTCCCCGATAAGTTCGTCAGTAAGAGCTGATGAGTGAGCATCAGAGCCTGAAACAGTAAAGCCTTCAGATAAAAGAATCTTGGCAAGTCCGCTCATACTTATACCGCCTATGCCAATGAAGTGAATATGGATAGGGTTGTTGAAATCAATCTTGTACATGATATTTTCCTTCCTTGAATTTAGTGTTTAATATATTGTATGTCTTATCGGCTTATTTTTCAAACCTTTCTTATTATATACTATACGATTTAGAAAATGTGCATAAAAATGTGTATAAAAAACTCGAAATTCTTTTTACTTAATGAGAATAGTATGATATAATCAAAATATCTAAAAGCAGTAAAAATTTAACATCAGAGGTGATAGCATGATTAAAAAAGAAATGATTGCAATGCTGTTAGCTGGTGGCCAGGGAAGCAGATTAGGAGTTCTTACTTCTAAGGTGGCAAAGCCGGCAGTAGCATTTGGTGGAAAGTATAGAATAATTGACTTTCCTCTCAGTAACTGTATTAACTCAGGAATAGATACAGTGGGAGTATTAACACAGTATCAGCCACTTCGTCTTAATACGCATATAGGAATTGGTATTCCTTGGGATCTTGACCGTAATGTAGGAGGCGTATCAGTTCTTCCACCTTATGAGAAGAGTCAGAATAGTGAATGGTATACAGGAACAGCTAATGCCATTTACCAGAATCTTGAGTATATGGAGCAGTATCATCCTGAATATGTACTTATTCTTTCAGGTGACCATATATACAAGATGGATTACAAGATAATGCTTGATTATCACAAGGCTAATAATGCAGATATTACAATTGCAGCAATGCCTGTACCTATAGAAGAAGCAAGCAGATTCGGTGTAGTTGTAACAGATAACGATAATAAGATTACAGAGTTCGAAGAAAAGCCTGAACATCCAAAGAGCAATCTTGCATCAATGGGTATATACATATTCAGCTGGAAGGTTCTTAAGGACGCACTTATCAAGCTTAAGGATCAGCAGGAATGTGACTTCGGAAAACACGTAATTCCATACTGCTTTAATAACAATAAGAGAATATTTGCTTATGAGTATAATGGATACTGGAAAGATGTAGGAACATTAAGTTCATATTGGGAGGCTAATATGGAACTTATAGATATTATTCCTATATTTAATCTTTATGAGGAATTCTGGAAGATATACACCAAGACAGATACAATCCCACCACAGTATATTGCTAAAGATGCCTATATAGAGAAGAGTATCATAGGTGATGGAACTGAAGTATACGGAAGAGTATTTAATTCTGTAATAGGTTCGGGAGTTGTTATTGAAGAAGGCTGTGTAATCCGAGACTCAATTATTATGAATAATTCACACATCGGAAAGAACACAACAATAACCAAGTCAATAATCGCAGAAGATGTAACGATTGGAGAGAATGTTGAACTTGGAGTTGGTGAAGAAGCAGAGAATGTTAAGTTCCCTAAGATATATAATTCTGGACTTGTTACCGTCGGCGAGTGGTCTGTTATTCCAGACAATGTTAAGGTTGGAAAGAATACAGCCATATCAGGAGAGACAACATTACAGGATTACCCTAATGGTGAGTTACCAGGCGGAGGCATAATAATTAAGGCAGGTGATAATTAATGAAAGCAATAGGTATTATATTAGCTGGCGGAAATAACAGAATGATGCGTGAACTATCTAATAAGAGAGCCATTGCAGCCATGCCGATTGCCGGAAGTTATCGCGCCATAGATTTTGCATTGAGCAATATGACTAATTCAAGAATCCAGAAGGTTGCTGTCATAACACAGTATAACGCAAGATCACTTAATGAACATTTAAGTTCATCTAAGTGGTGGGATTTTGGAAGAAAGCAGGGAGGATTATTCGTATTCACTCCTACAATTACAGCAGAGAGCAGTAACTGGTATCGTGGAACAGCAGATTCATTATATCAGAATATGCAGTTCTTAAAACAGAGCCATGAGCCATATGTAGTTATTGCATCAGGCGATGGTGTATATAAGCTCGATTATAATAAAGTGCTTCAGTATCATATTGAGAAGAAGGCTGATATTACAGTAGTTGTAAAGAATCTGGAAGATCGTTCTGAGATAGGACGTTATGGTGTAGTTGCCATGACGGAGGAAGGAAGAATCACAGATATTGATGAGAAGCCATTAGAGACTAACCTCTCTACAGTTTCAACAGGAATATATGTAATAAGAAGAAGACTTCTTATTGAACTTCTTGAAAAGGCTGCTGAAGAAGACAGACATGAGTTTGTAAGAGATATTCTTGTAAGATATAAGAATATCAAGAAGATATATGGCTATAAGCTTGATACATATTGGAGCAATATATCTACAGTAGATTCATATTATAGGACTAACATGGATTTCCTTAAGAAGGATGTAAGAGATTACTTCTTCAAGCAGTATCCGGATGTATATTCTAAGGTTGAGGATTTACCACCTGCTAAGTATAACTTCGGAGCTAATGTAAGGAACAGCCTTGTTTCAAGTGGATGTATAGTAAACGGAACTGTTGAAGATTCAGTGTTATTTAAGAAGATATATGTTGGTAATAACAGTGTAATTAAGAACTCAATTATTCTTAACAACGTATATATTGGAGACAATGCATATATTGAGAACTGTATTGTTGAAAGCAATAGTACAATCAAAGCTAATTCAAGGTATGTCGGGGAGAATGGTACAAGGATTGTTGTGGAGGACAGCCCTTTGTATTATTAAGAATAAAAGTTGCAACAGAAGGTTTTCAGACTAAAGTATAACAAGAACCGCAGAGGTTCAAGAAGGGGTGCGTTATGAATATAACAGATGTAAGGGTAAGAAAGATTGCTAAAGAGGGCAAGATGAGAGCAGTTGTGTCAATCACAATAGATGATGAGTTCGTGGTACATGATATTAAGGTGATTGAGGGAGAGAAGGGCTTGTTCATTGCAATGCCAAGCAGAAAATCATCAGACGGGGAGTATCGTGACATTGCTCATCCTATCAATACTCAGACAAGAGATAAACTGCAGAAGCTTGTTCTTGAGGCCTATGATAAGGCGGAGGATGTAGAGGAGTAACAATTTAACACATTTAAAAGGTCTGACTTTGACAGATGCGTTAGCGCATTTTCAGAGTCAGACCTTTTTTATGCAATATAACCCTTTGCTTCCCTGAATTTGATTGGGGAAATACCTTTTGTTTTCTTGAAAACATCCCCAAAATAATTACCGGATTCATATCCACATAATGAAGCAACATCTGACATTGGAAGATTGGTTTCAAGCAATAATCTTTCAGCATGGCTAATCCTTATTCTATTCAGAAAATCTTTGAATGTCATTTCGGTTTCATCTTTAAAAAGCTTGGACAGATAAGAAGGATTCAGATGTAAATGTTCAGCCAAAGCGGTCAAAGAAATATTGGCGGAAAAGTTCTGTTCTATGTAATCAATGGCATTCTGAATAATTGTATTTTCTGTTTGTAATGAGTTCCTGACATTTAATGACGCTGTTATATCAAAACCAGAACGGATTATACACAGAATAATTCCCTGAATTGAATGCCTTATAGTTAATGAAGATATAGAACTGTGTTTTTTAGATTCTAAAAGAACAGTATCAAAATAATAATTAATCAGGTTAGATGCTGACAGATTAAAAGTAAAGAAATGACAGCAGTATTTATTATAAAAAGTTAAGTCGGGGAAACCTGATATAATTGGTGCTACATAGTCGTCTCCTAATTCAATTACAATCCGCTCATTATCTGTATTGGAATATATGGTTTTATGAGAAATATCACATGGAATCAGGAAGATGGTTCCTTCGTTTATTTCATATAAAGCATCTCTTATTAAAATGCTGCAGCTTCCTTTGGTAAGGTAAAATAATTCCCAGAAAGAGTGTGTATGAGAAGATGACATTGAATTTTCTGGAGTGCGATATAATTTTGAAATGTTAAAATAATTTGAATTCATACATTCTCCTGAAGTTATATTTAAAGATATATTAACACAGATAAATGGAAAAATAAATGGATTAAAAAACGGAAAATTTTAGAGCAAAATAAGTGCAATATATACATTTTGCACAAAAAACATGTTGAAATATTGCTGTAATTAACAAATGGTTAAAAAATCAAGCCAAAATTATATGTAAAAACAATATAAGAAACAAAAAAAGCGGTAGCAAAACACATTACATAAATGTATTATGATAGCAAAAGCGGAAAACTACCGCGAAAGACACAGTCGTGTGCAAATATATTTAAGGAGGATAATTATGAAGTTTATGAAAAAGCGTAAGATCAGAAGAATTGCATCATTATTCATGGCAGTTCTTATGGTTGCAGCTCTCATGCCAGGCAGTATTACTAATACTAAAGCCGATGATAAGACCGCTGAATCTGGGGTCGTAGTAGACGCTGGTACATGGGAGAATAACGAAAGAACAACAACCTGGGATTTTTCAAAATACTCAGGAAGCAGTTCACTTACTTTAGCAGAAGGTGATGAGGTTGGCAGAATAAAGGTTGCTGCCGGTAAAGCATATGTTAAGACTGGTGGAGCAGGATTATCAGCTCAGAAAACAAAGGATGCTGTTATTGCTGTTCCTGTTGACCCAACAGCAACATCAGCTACACTTACTTTAAAGTTTTCTAGTAACAACAATAACAGATATGTTTATGTTGGTGACAAGAGTGGAGAGAATGCAGTCATCTGTCTGAATACAGCAGGTAGAGAGGAACTTCCTAATGCAGTTAATATCAATGGTGATAAAGAAGCTACTGTAACAGTTTCATCAGCAGCTTTTGAGGATGGTTATATTTTACTTACACCAGATACACTTGCAAGCGGTGATTCAGGTGAGATGAAGATTAAGAATTTAAAATTAGTAGAATCAAAAGATAACGGAGACAGAACATGGAACTTCAGAAAAGGTTCTGAATTAATGGGTTCTAACGGAAAGCTCATTCAGGGAACTACAGGTGAAGTTAATGGCTTAGTTATTGATGCTACAACTGGTAAGTTTGATTCTACAAGAAGTGACTGGGCACAGTTTAACACAGGAGCTGTTGTTAAGATTCCGGTTAAGGGTTCATGTGAAATCACAATTGGATCATATAAAGAGAAGCAGGCTACAATTGAAGGAACAGAAGTCGGCACTACAGAATTCAAGTATCAATACTCAGGTGCAGCAGGATATGTAGATTTAGTTGCAACAGCTGATGGATATATTGGAAGCATTGAAGTAAAGCATATTGCAGAGCCAGAAGCTAATGTAGAAAACTTTACATTTGTTATGGACGAGCATGCTGTAGATGGTGTTGTTAAGACTGGTGAGTACAAGTTCGGAGACAGCACACTTACATTAGGTGGACAGACAGTAGGCGGAGTTATTACTCAGTATACAGTAAAGCCAGATAAGAAGGTTACAATTAATGGTGTTGAACATGATGCTTATACATCAGGTAAGAGACATGCTGATGCCAATAATATTCCTAATCTTCCAGGAGAGGGTGATGGATGTTTAGCTACATTTACACCAGCAGCTAAGGGTATGATGACAGTTTACTATAACTCAACTTCATTCCTCAGAGTACATACTTTCAATGCTGATGGAACTAAGGAAGGCTTTGTTGATTCAGAAACAGGATTAACATCATATTCATTTAAAGTTGTTCCTGGTAAGACATATGTTATGTCAACAACAGGAAAGACTAATAATATGTTCTATGCTGGATACAGCTATGTTGCAGATGAGAAGATTACAGTTCCAGTAACTGTAAATAATATTGATGCAACAATTGGTAGCGGATTAAGGTTATCATTAGTAGATGACCAGTTAGGTGGAGATGAGATATCTCTCAGCACAACAACAAAATCTCTTAAGCTTCTTAAGGGACACACATACAGAGTAAGCTCTAACGATGGCGGTGTTAAGCCACTTGTAGGTGATTCACAGACATTTACAGTAACAGGTGATGCAGTTACAATCACACTTAATAATGTTCCGGATGTTGAACTTACAGGTAAGATTGTAGGTACAGATTCATCTAATGTTACAAAGCTCGTATTTACTAATAATACTAGTGGAACAGTAAATGAAGCAACAATAACAGGAGATTCATACAAGGTTTCTGTAAAGCCTGGTGAATATACAACAAGCGTAGAGACTAAGGATGGATCAACAACATATGACAGAGCATCTGTTAAGGCTGGTGCTGAGAATGTTAATGATGTATATGTAGAGAAGGATGATCCAGCATCTAAGAGAGATTACAGCTATACAAGAGTTCCATCTCTTGCAACAGCAGGTAGTATTGCAGTAGAGAATGGAAAGCCTCACACAGTAGCAAGAGCTGATTCTTCACTTACAATTCCAGTAAAGGGAAAAGCTAAGGTTGCTATTTCTACTTACTATGCATTCAACTTTACAGTTAATGGAGAGAAGTACGATAGTACAGAAACTGATAAGGGCTATACATCAGTTGGTACAACATCTAAGACAGATACATTTGAGATAGTAGTTGAAGGTGATGCTGTTGTTAACTTTGGTGCAACAACATATATTACAGGAATTTCAGTTGTTCCTATGACAGAATTCAAGTCAGAGATTAATGTTCCTGGCGATTATGATACATTAAATGAAGCTTCAGATGCTATTCTTGGTATGCAGAACAGACCAGAAGGCGAAGCAGGCAGAGTAACTATTAACCTTACATCTGATGTATTTGAACAGGTAGTTATGGCTGCACCATATGTAACACTTAAGGGTAATGGACATACAATTTCATGGTATTATGGTGTTGGAACAAAGTATTATTCAATAGATCCAGCAACAGGTCTTTACAATAAGACACTTGCTATGGACAGATACTCATCTGAAGAAGGAAATGGAAGTCTCTGGGGTGGAGTATTCATTGTTAGAGGTAATAATTTTGTTGCAGAGAATACAACATTCCTGAATACATACAACTATTACTTAACAGAGGCTGAGAAGACAGATATTGCAGGTTCAAATCTTTCAGTAGACAGATTAGCAGAAGGCGCAGATGTATCAGATTACAAGTTTAAAGAGAGATCAAATGCTTTCTATATTGAGGCTGATAATATTGAAGTTTTCAACTGTTCAATTCTTTCATCACAGGATACACTTGGTAGAAATGGTTCAGCAAATTATGGATATCACGCATATTTCAACGGTTGTACAATCGGTGGTAATGTAGATTATATCTGTGGTGAGTTTGCAGCTGTATTTGATAACTGTAAGTTACAGTGGAAGACATATAAGAATGATGAGAATAATAATGCAAAGATTGGTTACATTGTTGCACCTAAGACAAGCCCATATGTATTCAGAAACTGTGAGGTTACAACAGATGGAGCACATGGTGATATAGCAGTATTAGGTAAGTATGGTAGAACATGGGGTGCTAACTCTAATGCATCATTTATTGAGTGTGAGACTAATGGATACATTGACTCAGAAGGCTGGGGAGAAATGTCTAATGGAGAGAAGGCTTCAGCAATCTTCAATGAGTACAATAACACAAACAAGGGTGAAGCATTTGTGACAACAGGCTGCACTAAGAGTACATTAGATGCTGTTGTTAATTATATTGATTCAGAAAATGTTTCTGCTGTTGATACAGTTCTTGGTACATGGAAGCCAGTTCATTACAAAGAAGTTATCTCTAAGGATGACGGTTCATCAAAGGGTGATGTAGCAGAAGGTGGAGAAACAGGAAAAGACAATAATGTTAATGGAACAACAGAGTCAACAGGTGAAACTGTAAAGACTGGAGATACAGCTCCAATTGCATTATATGTAGTATTAATGCTTTGTGCATTAGCAGGAATTGTATTTGTATCAAAGAAAAGAAGAATATCTGTTAAATAATTATAATTAAATAATTGTTTAATATAGCAAAAAGTCCCGCGGTCGTTATGACTTGCGGGATTTTTTGGATAAAGATAAGGTTGTCTTAACCTGTCAGGTTACAGATGATGCGTTAAGATAGCCAAAAGAAGAAATATGTTATATACTTGCTAATATATGATAATTAATCAGGAGGATGTTATGTATATAATAGCGGGACTTGGTAATCCGGGTAAAGAATATATGGGAACAAGACATAATGCAGGCTTTTCAGTAATAGACGAGCTTGCAGACAAATATAATATCAGTGTGGACACAGCAAAGCACAAAGGACTTATTGGAAAAGGCGTAATAGCAGGTCAGAAAGTAATACTCGTTAAGCCTATGACATATATGAATAATTCGGGTGAGTGTATAAGAGAAGTTATGGATTATTACAAATGTGACATAGATGATTTTATTGTTATCTTCGATGATATAAGTCTTGACGTAGGTAAACTAAGACTCCGTGCAAAGGGAAGTGCAGGTGGACACAATGGAATCAAGAGTATAATAGCACATCTTGGAAGTGACAAGTTTAAGAGAATAAAGTTCGGAGTGGGCGACAAGCCTAAGAACTGGGATCTTGCAGACTGGGTGCTTGGGAAATTTCCTACAGAGGAATATGCAACATTAAGAGAGGCTAATAAGAAGGCCTGTGAAGCTGTAGAATGCATACTTACAGATGGAATAGAAAGTGGTATGAATAAATATAACGGATAACTGGTGGTATAATATGAAAGCAATATTTGAGCCGGTGTATAATACAGCCGGTGTGGAACAACTTAATAAAGAGCTTGCTAAAGATGGTGGCAGAACAGTAATGGTAAGTGGCTGTATTGACACGCAGAAGCTGCATTTTTCAAGTGCAATAGCCAGCAATTATAATTTCCAGCTTGTTATAACCAGTGACGAGGGGAAAGCAAGGGATATGGCGGAGGATGCCAGATTCTTTAACGGCGGAAATGTAATGTATTATCCTGCGAAGGATGTAATATTTTATAACGCAGATGTGCAGGGACGACAGATTGCCGGAGAGCGAATCAGATGTATAGCAGCCATAATTGACAGATTGAATAAATCGGACATTGTAAAATCTGGAACGGAGAAATCAACAGAGAAAGCTTCAGACGGACCGCTTACAATTGTGACAACCATTGATGGAATATCAGATATGCTTCTTCCAGTCGACAGATTCAGGAGGGCAGTAATTAACCTTAAGAAGGGTGACATACTCGATGTAGAGGATATGGCAAAGAAGCTTACTGCTATGGGATTCGAGAGATTCGGAATGGTTGAAGCCAGAGGACAGTTTGCCATAAGAGGCGGAATAATTGATATATTTTCATATACAGACGAAGCACCTGTGAGAATTGAATTGTGGGACGATGAGATAGACTCAATTAGGGCATTTGATGCAGACAGTCAGCGTTCCATTGAGAACTATAAGAGTTATACGGTATTTCCTGCAACAGAGTTCCTTTTTACAGAGGATGAGATAGAGCAGGGAATTGAAAAAATCAGACATGAAAAAGATGAACAGATGAAGCTGTTCGGAGCAGATAAAAGAAAGCGCACTAAGGAACAGATAGAGGCTGGCAATCATCTTAACAGAATGTTAGATGACGCGTTAAGAACAGGAGATTACAGCAAATTCATATATACATTTGCAGACAGAGTGAGCAGTCTGGCAGAGTATTTCCCTAAGGGAGATACTCTTATTGTCGTAGACGAACCTGCAAGGCTTAAGGAACACAGCGACATGACTTTCTATGAGTACAGTGAGAGTATGAAGAACAGATTAGAAAGCGGTTATGTGCTGCCAAGCCAGACACATATGTTTATGGATATGGAGACAGCCGTTCTTTCAATGAATGGACATAAGCAGCTTGTGCTGACAACACTTGAATACACCCCTGAATTCTTTGGGATAGATTATTCAATGCACATTGAAGCGAGAAGCATAAGCTCATATAATAACAGCTTTGAATATCTTTCAGATGACATAAGGAAGTACAAACGCAATAAATATGCAGTTCTTCTTGTGTGCAGCTCAAGAACAAGAGCTAACAGAATTGTTGATGACCTCGGAAGGCTTGGAATTGAGAGCTTCTATACAGAAGACAGCAATAAATCCATGGCAGGCGGGCTTGTGATGGTTACTTACGGAAGCCTTCACAGAGGATTTGAGTATCCGCTGCAGGGATTTGTGTGTATTGCCGAGACTGACATATTTACAGAGAAGAAGCGCAAGAAAGTAAAGAAGAAGGAGTACGATGGCAAGAATATTGCCGGCTTTAATGAACTTAATATTGGCGATTATGTTGTTCATGAGAATTACGGTATAGGCCAGTACAAAGGCATTGAGAAGATTAAGGTTGAAGGTGTTGAGAAGGATTACATCAAGATATCTTACGCAGATAACAGCAACCTTTATGTGCTCGCAACACAGCTTGACCGTCTGCAGAAATATGCGGGTTCAGATGTAGAGAAAAAGCCAAAGCTTAATAAGATTGGCGGTTCAGAGTGGGGAAAGACCAAGTCAAAGGTTCATTCAGCCGTTGAAGAAGTGGCTAAAGATCTTGTTGAGTTGTATGCCACAAGACAGAGGATAGAAGGATACCAGTTTGGCCCGGATACGGTATGGCAGCAGGAATTTGAGGAAATGTTCCCTTATGAGGAGACAACAGACCAGTTAAATGCGATAGAAGACACGAAGCATGACATGGAAAGCCGCAGGGTAATGGACAGACTTATATGTGGAGATGTAGGCTATGGTAAGACAGAGATTGCGATAAGAGCAGCATTTAAGGCGGTCCAGGAAGGAAAGCAGGTTGCTTATCTTGTACCGACAACAGTACTTGCAAGCCAGCATTTTACCACATTTGAACAGAGAATGAAGGATTTTCCGGTTACGGTAGCCCAGTTGTCAAGCTTCAGAACCTCAGCACAGAATAAGGAGACCATTGAGGAACTTAAGAAGGGCATGGTTGACATTGTAATAGGCACACACAGGCTTCTTTCTAAAGACGTGGTGTTCAAGGATCTGGGACTTCTTATTATTGATGAGGAACAGCGTTTTGGTGTTACACACAAGGAGAAGATTAAGAAGTTAAAGAATAATGTTGATGTACTTACGCTCAGTGCCACTCCGATTCCAAGAACGCTTCACATGAGCCTTGCGGGAATCAGGGATATGAGTGTTCTTGAAGAGCCTCCGGTTGACCGTGTTCCGATACAGACTTTCGTTACAGAGCATAATGATGAAATGATACGAGAGGCAATCACAAGAGAGCTTGCCAGAAACGGTCAGGTATACTATGTATACAACCGTGTAAGAAGCATTGATGAGGCGGCTGCACACATTCAGGAGCTTGTTCCTGATGCAAATGTGGCATATGCCCACGGTCAGATGGCTAAACGGGAGCTTGAGAAGATAATGTGTGATTTCGTTAATGGTGAGATAGATGTGTTGGTGTCTACAACTATAATTGAAACAGGTATGGATATATCCAACTGCAACACAATGATAATTGAAGACGCAGATCGTTTTGGACTTTCTCAGCTTTATCAGCTAAGAGGAAGAGTTGGCAGAAGCTCAAGGACTGCGTATGCATTTTTACTGTACAGAAGAGATAAGGTACTGACAGAGGTAGCGGAGAAGCGACTCAGCGTAATCAGGGAATTTGCGGATTTTGGTTCGGGTTTTAAGATTGCGATGAAAGATCTGGAAATCCGAGGTGCAGGAAATGTGCTTGGAAACAGCCAGCACGGTCACATGGCGGCTGTAGGATACGACCTGTACTGTAAAATGCTTAATCAGGCGGTCAACAATCTTAGGGGAATTAAGAATGAGTATGAGTTTGAGACAACAATAGATGTAGATGTGGACGCTTATATTCCGGCAACATATATTAAGAGTGAGTACCAGAAGCTTGATATATATAAGAGAATTGCTGCACTTGAGAACATGGATGAATTATCAGATATGAAGGACGAGTTATCAGACAGATACGGAAGTGTGCCATCATGCGCCGACAATCTGCTTATGATTGCGCTTATCAAGTCAAAGGCACATAAACTTGGCATGATAGAGATAAAGGGCGGCGTTGCACATCAGGAATCAGGAACAGCAGTATGGCGTACAGTTATGACAGTTTATCCTAAGGCTGAATTAGACCCGGATGCTATAAAGAAGCTTCTTGACGAGTATGGCGGTGCAATCCAGATGAGAGTAGACGCCAATCCTGCATTTATATGGACTGTAACTAAGAAGAAATTCACTAATGCGAAGGAATATCTTAAGGGGCTTAATGCGTTGATGGATGTGTTTATTGAGAGGCTGATGGTGAAGTCGTGATATGCCTTGTAGGTTCGGGCAAGACCTACTAGAACAAGGTGATTTGGAAGATTAGTAGGTCAATCAGCGTTGGAAAAGTGATAAGAGAGCAGGCAAGACCTACTAATCTTGCAGAAGGAGAAGAGTTAGTAGGTCTTTTGTGTATGATATGTTAGCATAAGTAAGAGACAATGAGGCAAAAGACCTACTAGAACGAGCTGTTATGGAAGATTAGTAGGTCAATCAGCGTTGGAAAAGTGATATGAGAGCAGGCAAGACCTACTAATCTTGTAGAGGGAGAAGAGTTAGTAGGTCTTTTGCGTATGAAATGTTAGCATAAGTAAGAGATAATGAGGCAAAAGACCTACTAGAACGAGGCGTTATGGAGGATTAGTAGGTCAAAGCTAAAAATCTTACATCAACAGTTGACAACCTCGATAGATGTGTTATAATTCAAAACAGTTTAGCACTTTAAAGCGTAACGGTTTAAAGTGAAATAATTCTGAATAGGAGTAATTCTGAAGCGAAACAATTCCAGAAGGAAATTTTACAGGAGGAAACAGGTTATGGCAGAAAACAGGGGTAATTTGACTTCTTACAGACCAGACATCAAGGTTATGGACTGTACATTAAGAGATGGAGGTCTTGTGAATAATTTTGAATTCACTGATGAGTTTGTTAAAGATCTTTATGAAGCTAATGTGGCAGCAGGCGTTGATTATATGGAATTTGGATATAAGGCTGATAAGGATATATTTGATGAGAAAGAATTCGGAAAGTGGAAGTTCTGTAAGGAAGAAGATATCAGAGCTATTGTTGGCGAGAATGATACACCACTTAAGATATCAGTTATGGCTGATGTCGGAAGAACTAATATGAAGAGAGATATTCCACCTAAGTCAGAGTCAGTTGTTGATATGGTGAGAGTTGCAACATATATTAATACCATTCCGGCAGCTATTGAGATGGCTAACTACTGTTCAGATATGGGATATGAGGTTACAGTAAATATTATGGCGATATCAACAGCAGGTGAGAATGAGTTAGACCTTGTATTAGAGCTTCTTGCATCACAGAGCAAGGCACAGTATATATACCTTGTTGACAGCTATGGTTCATTATACCCGGAGCAGGTAAGAAGACTTGCTGACAAATACATAAAGATAGCAGAGAAGTATGGAAAGAGCGTTGGTATTCATGCACATAACAACCAGCAGCTTGCATTTGCCAATACAATCGAGGCATGCTCAATCGGCGTAAGCCTTCTTGATGCAACAGTAAGCGGAATGGGAAGAGGTGCAGGTAACTGCTATTCAGAATTATTATTAGGGTTCTTAAGAAATCCTAAGTTTAATATAGTTCCAGTGCTTAAGTTTATTGAGAAGCATATGGTTCCACTTAAAGCATCAGGTGTTGTATGGGGATGTGATGTACAGTACATGCTTACCGGTCAGACTAACCAGCATCCAAGAACAGCAATTGCATTTACTAAGGCAGAAAGAACCGATTATGCTAAATATTACACAGAAATTACCGGAGATGAGTAATGAAATGTTGACATGACATTTTTAAGAGCGTAAAATATGCTCAAAATCGTGTAAAACATTTTTTACATTGGTATCTTTAGATGAAAGGAAGTACTAACAATGGAAAAGAAGAATATTGATTGGTCAAGCCTTGGCTTTGGTTACATCAAGACTGACAAGAGATTCGTAGCCAACTATAAAGATGGCGCATGGGATAACGGAACACTTACAGAGGATGACAAGGTTGTCATTAACGAGTGTGCAGGAGTCCTTCAGTATGCACAGACATGTTTTGAAGGTCTTAAGGCTTATACAACAGAGGATGGTCACATTGTTATGTTCCGCCCAGATCTGAATGCAGCAAGAATGAAAGATTCATGTGAGAGACTTGAAATGCCAGTTTACCCAGAAGATAAGTGGGTAGAGGCAGTTGCTAAGACAGTAGAAGCTAATGCAGCATGGGTACCACCTTTTGGTTCAGGTGCTACACTTTATGTCCGTCCATACATGTTCGGAAGCAACCCTGTTATCGGAGTTAAGCCTGCTGATGAATATCAGTTCAGAGTACTTACAACTCCAGTAGGTCCTTACTTCAAGGGCGGTGCTAAGCCTATTACTATCAAAGTTTCAGATTTTGATAGAGCAGCACCACACGGAACAGGACATATCAAGGCTGGACTTAACTATGCAATGAGCTTACATGCTATTATGACAGCACATGAAGAAGGATATGCAGAGAATATGTACCTTGACCCAGCAACAAGAACTAAGGTTGAGGAGACAGGTGGCGCTAACTTCATCTTCATCACTAAAGATGGTAAGTTCGTAACACCAAAGTCTAATTCAATTCTTCCATCAATCACACGCCGTTCATTAATGGTTGTTGCTAAGGAATATCTTGGATTAGAGGTTGAAGAAAGAGAAGTTCTCTTTGATGAAGTTAAGGATTTTGCAGAGTGTGGTCTTTGTGGTACAGCTGCAGTTATCTCACCTGTTGGAAAGATTAACGACCATGGTAAGGAAATCTGCTTCCCAAGCGGAATGGAGAAGATGGGTCCTACAATCCAGAAGCTCTATGATACATTAACAGGTATCCAGATGGGCAAGATTGAAGCTCCTAAGGGATGGATTTACACAATCGCTTAATTGATATTCTTTAAATTTTTATTCGGTCTGGACAAGTGTTCAGACCGATTTTTTAATTTTCTAAAGTGGATTTTACATTTAAAATGTGATAACATACTAATATAACAGACGTTAGTAAAGAGGTGCAGCAGTATGTCAGAAGTCGGAACTAATGAACGTTTATTGCGTTCTGATGTAACATTAGAAGAAAGCAGAAAGATAGAGAGAGTGCTTAGAAGAAACAATATATCATATTTTGAGAAGTGGAATTTTCACACAGGCGTGTTCAAGTTCCTTAATAACAGTAAGAATTCTAAGTGCGATATATATGTTCATATGGATTCTATGGACAAGGCAAAGGAATTGCTTGCAGATATGTAGAATATATTTATAACAGAATATGTCTAAGATAATGGTCAGAGTGATTTACTCTGGCCTTTTTTTATGCTATAATTTTTTTACTTTGTGTGAAAGGATAGAAATTATGACAAAGAAAAGGATAGCATTGAAAATAGTAAGGAGAGTAGGAATATGTATTCTTACCACAGTGGTTCTGCTTCTCATAGGACTGTTTGGCGTTGTAAGAATTATGGAATTCGGACCATCAAAGACAGCAAGAAATCTGTTTGTTAATTCAGCAATGGAATCAAGTGCAGGAGGAATACTTGTAACACTATTTTTTTCAGATGAAGAGATAGCCAGAATAAGAGCAATCAATTCCATACAGAAGACAGATGAAGTGACAGATTCTTCGCTTATATCAGATACAACAATTCTTACACAAGAAGAAAAATCAATGATAGAGGTTATTGATATAGAGAAGGATACTTACAGAGGTAAGATGATGATTGTAAGAGACCCATCAAGAGTTATGGTAGGAACAAGCGGAGAATATGGGAAAAGCTGTAAGGGAAAGAAAGTATCAGAGATAGCGGAAAGCTATGGCGCAATAGCTGCGACTAATGCCGGCGGTTTTCGGGATGCAGGAGGAGTAGGAACAGGTGGCGAGCCGGATGGACTTGTTATATCAGAAGGCAGGTTAAAGTGGGGGTCACTGGGAACAACTTATGGAATTATAGGTATAGACAATAATAATGTACTTGTAGTGGGAGATATGACAGCACAGGCGGCACTTGACCGGGGAGTAAGAGATGCCGTAAGCTTCGGGCCGGTGCTTGTTGTTAATGGAGAAGCGGTTGAAGTTAATGGGAGCGGAAGCGGTCTTAATCCAAGAACAGCAATCGGACAGAGAGAAGATGGTTCAATACTGCTTGTAGTAATAGATGGACGTCAGGTAAACAGTCTGGGAGCGTCATATTCAGATGTGATAGAGCTCATGCTTGAGTATGGTGCAGTTAATGCGGCTAATCTTGATGGTGGTTCATCATCACTTATGTATTACAATGGAGAATACATCAACAGTTGTGCATCAATGTATGGACCAAGAGATTTACCGACAACAATAATTGTTAAATAAATGTTTAAAAAGGGGCAGGCCGGAGGCTGAGAAAATAATGATTAAAAAGACAATAAAAATCCCGTTATTCTGGAAAATATATATAATAGTTGTCACCATAGTACTGATAGGATTTGTTGTACTGTGGAGCATCCTGTGGACAGCTTTAAAAAAGTATGAGCAGTCACGACCAGAGTATGCTATGGATAAGATAACTGAACAGATACAATTACAGGATACAGGAGATTTCACAAAGTATGTACACACGGGGGGAAACGCTTATGAAGGCAGTGAAGCGTTAGATGAAGCTGTGAGAGAATATATTAAAAATGTATTATGTGAGGGAGCGTGGGCATACACTAAGAAATCTGGTGAGTACACTAATGATAATCCGGTATATCAGTTAAAGAAAGACGGGCAGAAAACAGATATAATAATATATCTTGAGAAAAGAAGTAAAAATGAGTGGACAATTGCGGATGTGTCAGGACTTAGCTGTGAAGGAAAGACCTATGAGATAATAGTTCCGGAGAATTCAGAAGTGACAGTTGATGGCAATAAGCTAGGAAGTGAATATGTAACAGAAACTAAAGATGCAGAGGTACTAAGTAATGTTGCCAAACACATTAATATGCCTAAGACAACAACATATCATATAGAGAATGTATATAAAGAACATGAAATAAAAGCAACAGGTCCTGTGTATAACAGTGAACTGGAGCTTATAAGCAGCACAGATAATGTATATGAATTTGGATTTGAAGCTAATGGCAAGCTGATAGAGGAACAGGAAAGCCGTATAAAAGAGATTACAGAAATTTACGGTAAATATGTAGTTAATTATGAAAGCTTTGCAAAGCTTTCACCATACATACTGCCTGGCTCATATGCATACTCATACCTGTCCAGAATATCAAGGACTAATATATGGTTAGAGGTAAGCAGGGAACCAGCATTCAGTGATATGAAAGTATATAATTACCAGTCATATACAAAAGATTGTTTTTCATGTGAAGTAAGTTTTGATTTACAAGTATCCTATAACAGTGGCAGTTTCAAAGATTACCCTACTCATATGGAGTATATATTCGTAAAAAGAAGCGGCAAGTGGTATATAGCGGATATGGTGATGTTGAAGTAATTGCCAGTAATTTAGGAATTAGTTTATATTTCATAAAAAATCGTTTACAACTGAAGCTCGATTTATTACGAGCTGTGTGGGAGTTAATGCCGTTATATGCATAAGGTCTGTGAGTGAAAGCTCGTTCAAGCGAAGCGCGTTTGCTTTCACTCACAGTAATAAACATTGCAGATGACGGCATTTACTCCCACTAAGCGTAGTAATCCATGAGAGCGTAAGCTGTAGACGATTTTTTTATGGCAAAATGTAAACAGCAATCCCTTTATTCACTATCTTTCGGCAGAGACTGCATATACTGATGCATTGATTCTGCTACAATCTTGCTGTGTGCGACAGCTTCTACTACGGTTCTTGCACCGTTGACAACATCACCTGATGCAAATATACCCGGACGGCTTGTGTGACCAGTCTCGTCTGCGTCAAGAAGTCCCCTTGCAGTAGCCTTAAGACCTGTTGTTGTGTTGACAATACGGTTCTGAGGTCCCTGACTGATAGAGATGATAACACTGTCTGAGTGGTGAAGTGTATCAGTTCCTTCTACATCAGTGAAAGTTCCATCCTCATTCTCAATAATATCCCTGAATATAACACCGTCATCTTTAATCTCAACAGGGCGTTTGTTATATTCAAATGTGATTCCTTCAAGCTGTGCATAGCTGAATTCATATTTGCTTGCAGCAACTTCCTTAGTGATAGAGAAACAGATGACATTGCGAGAGCCCTTTCTCTTGGCAGTTCTTGCAACGTCCATAGCGGCATTACCGGCACCGATAACAATAACAGTTTCACCGAGGTGGTAGCTGTCAGGGTTATTGAGGTAATTGATACCAAAGTGGACATTACCGAAAGTCTCTCCTTTAATATGAAGAGAGTTAGGCTTCCATACACCAGTACCAATGAATATAGATTTGTAGCCGTCACGGAACAGATCATCAATTCCGATTGCACCACCGATAGTGGTGTTAGGACGAATTTTGATTCCCTTTAAGGCAAGATGTCTGTATTCAATGTCGTCAAGAACAGTCTTAGGAAGTCTGAATTCCGGAATACCGTATCTTAATACGCCGCCAATTTTGTCCTTTCCTTCAAATATAGTAACCTGATATCCGTATCTTGCAAGAATAATTGCAATAGTGATACCGGCAGGACCTGAACCGATGATTGCGACTCTCATGCCGTTAGAAGGCTTAGGACCTTCGGTCATCTGGTTGGCATATGTACTTGAGATATAATTCTCAATAGTAGAAAAATGTACAGGAGCGCCCTTTCTTCCAAGTACACAGTGACCTTCACACTGGTTCTCATGATTGCAGATGAGACTGCACACGGTAGTAAGCGGGTTGTTCTCGAAAAGCATTTTACCAGCTTCGTTAAGCTTATTCTCTTTAAGTAAACGGATTGCCATAGGAATGTTAGTGTTAATAGGACATCCCTTTTGACACTGAGGCACTTTGCACTGTAAGCAACGGTTGGCCTCGTCCATAACATGTAACGCCATAATATATCCCCCTTTAAAGATGTTATATAGTAGATTGCATGTGTGCGTCCGGTAGGCCGGCTGTCCGGCACCTATCTGTGGTGCAGGAATTCAGTGTGTCTCGCTTAGCAGGAGTAAAAGCCGCTGTCTGCAGAGTCTATTACATTGCACAAAAGCAAACGCGCTTCGCTTGGACGAGCTTTTGTGCAATGAACTTATGCAGACAGCGGCTTAACTCCTGCACAGCTCGTCACAATTCATTCCTGCGCCACAGACAGGTGCCGGACAGCCGGATACACACGCGCAAATTAACTAACTTAATCATAGCATTTTTTAAGTTGGAATTAAAGGGGAAGTTTGACGAAAGCGTGGCTGAAAGGCGGGCCGTTTTATGGATTTTTTTGGCAAAATATAGTATGATATAATTTAATGAAATTGCATGCTGTCGGGGGCAGCAGGGAAGGAATTATTATGCCAGTTACAGAGTACTTAGAGCGCAATGCAAGAGAATATCCAGACGAGGTTGCATTGGTAGAGCTTAATCCTGATGAGAAGGATACAAGAAGGATGACATGGAAGGAGTTCGGGCTTATTGAGCCTACAACTTATTCTCCATACCGCAGGGAGATTACATGGAGCGTATTTAATGAGAAAGCTAACAGATTCGCCAATATGCTTATCGGCAGAGGAATCAAGAAGGGCGATAAGGTAGCTATTATTATGTATAACTGCCTTGAATGGCTTCCTATATATTTTGGAGTGTTAAAGACAGGTGCTATAGCAGTGCCTTTCAACTTCAGATATGATTCAGATGAAATCTATTACTGTGCAGAGCTTGCAGAAGTAGATGTTATCGTATTTGGACCACAGTTTATCGGACGAATTGAAGTAAATGCTGAGAGATTATCAAAGGGCAGACTCCTTATCTATGTTGGAGACAATTGTCCAAGCTTTGCAGAAAGCTACAGAGAACTTGTTGCTGACTGCTCAAGCAAAGCACCTGATGTGACTATAACAGAAGACGATTATGGTGCAATATATTTTTCATCAGGAACAACAGGATTTCCTAAGGCTATACTTCATAAGCACAGAAGCCTTACACAGGCTGCCGAGATGGAGCAGAAGCATCATGGAACTGGAAGATATGATACATTTTTATGTATTCCGCCATTGTACCATACAGGAGCGAAGTTCCACTGGATGGGAAGTCTTGTGGCAGGAAGCAAAGCAGTACTTCTTAAGGGAACTAAGCCGGAGACAATTCTTAAGGCGGTTTCAGATGAAGAATGTACAATCGTGTGGCTGTTAGTGCCTTGGGCTCAGGATATATTAGATGCGCTCGACAGAGGAGACATCAAGTTATCAGATTACAGACTTGACCAGTGGAGACTTATGCATATAGGTGCACAGCCGGTTCCACCTTCACTTATCAAGAGATGGAAGGAATACTTCCCTAAGCACCAGTACGATACCAACTACGGACTTTCAGAATCAACAGGTCCGGGCTGTGTACATCTTGGTGTGGAGAATATCAATAAGGTTGGTGCCATCGGAATTCCGGGTTACAGATGGGAATGTAAGATAGTTGATGAAGACGGTAATACAGTAAAACAGGGAGATGTCGGAGAACTCTGTGTTAAAGGACCGGGTGTCATGACATGCTATTACCGCAACGAGGAAGCTACTAAGGAAGTTCTTAAGGATGGCTGGTTATATACAGGTGATATGGCTATGCAGGATGAGGACGGTTTCTACTTCCTTGTAGACAGAAAGAAAGACGTTATCGTAAGCGGTGGAGAAAACATTTATCCGGTTCAGATAGAGGACTTCATCAGAAGATTTAATAAAGTTAAAGATGTAGCTGTTATCGGACTTCCAGACCACAGACTGGGTGAAAAGACAGCAGCTATCATAGAAATTAAGGATGACGTTACATGTACAAAGGAAGAGATTGAAGATTTCTGTATGGAACTTCCTAGATACAAGCGTCCGAAAGAAATTATATTTGCAGATATTCCGCGTAATGCTACAGGAAAGATTGAGAAGCCGAAGCTTCGTAAGATGTACGGTGCAGACAGACTTGTAGAACAGGAAAATAAAGGCTGATAAGAATACATAGAATGGAGAATGTTATGAGAGAATTAATGCTGGGCAATAAGGCAGTTGCAAGAGGAATGTATGAAGCAGGCTGTAAGGTAATATCAAGTTATCCGGGAACACCAAGTACAGAGATAACAGAAGAAGCAGCGAAATATGATGAGATATACTGCGAGTGGGCGCCTAATGAAAAGGTTGCATTAGAGGCAGCACACGGAGCAACACTCGGCGGAGTAAGAGCAGCATGTGCAATGAAGCATGTTGGTTTAAATGTGGCAGCAGACCCGTTATTTACAATATCATATCAGGGACTTAACGCAGGACTTGTAATCTGTGTAGCAGATGATCCGGGAATGCACTCATCACAGAACGAACAGGATTCAAGACATTATGCATTTGCAGCCAAAGTACCTATGCTTGAGCCTGCAGATTCAGAAGAATCAAGACTTTTCGTTAAGGAAGCATATGAGATATCAGAGAAGTACAATACACCAGTATTTATCAAAATGTGTACAAGAGTTGCACATTCACAGAGTGTTGTATGTCCTGAGGAAAGAGTAGAGCCTGCACAGGTTCCTTATGTAAAAGACCCAACTAAGGTCATGATGACTAAGAATTCAAGAGATGCACATGTAAGAGTTGAGCAGAGAACACTTGACCTTATACAGTACGCAGAGACAAGTGGAATTAACAGAGTTGAAGAGTGTGCAGAGGGAAGCCTTGTCAATGGCAAGAAAATAGGTGTAATCACATCTTCAACATCATACCAGTATACTAAGGAAGTATTTGGAGATAAGGTAAGCGTACTTAAGCTTGGAATGGTATATCCACTTCCAGAGAAGCTTATCAAGGATTTCGCACAGGGCAAGGACGAAATCTATGTAATAGAGGAGCTTGACCCAATTATTGAGAACCACTGCAAGCAGTTAGGAATACAGGTTCATGGTAAGGATACATTTCCAATATGTGGAGAATTCTCACAGAATCTTATTAAGAAATGTATGGGAATGGAAGAACCTGAATACACAACAATTGATGCACAGATTCCGGGAAGACCACCTGTTATGTGTGCCGGCTGTCCACACAGAGGAATATTCTACATTCTTCACAAGAAGAAGATTATGGTATACGGAGATATCGGATGTTATACATTGGGCGCAGTTGCACCACTTAATGCAATGGATCTTAATGTCTGCATGGGTGCATCATGCTCAGGACTTCATGGTTTCAACAAGGCTATGGGAGAAGCTGGTGAGAGCAACAGCGTAGGCGTTATCGGAGATTCAACATTTATGCATTCAGGAATGACTGGAATTACAGATATATCTTACAACATGAGTAATTCAACAGTTATTATTCTTGATAATTCAATCACAGGAATGACAGGACATCAGCAGAATCCTACAACTGGTAAGAACTTAAGAGGCGAGCCGGCAGGAAAGGTTGACCTTGAGGCGTTATGCAGGGCTTTAGGCTTTAACAGGGTAAGAGTTGTTGACCCATACGACCTCGCAGCAGTTGATACAGCAGTAACAGAGGAGCTTGCTGCCAAAGAACCGTCTATAATCATAAGCAGAAGACCATGCGTAATGATTAAGGGAACTGTACATAAGCCTGCAATAGCAATTAATCAGGATGCCTGCAAGGGCTGTAAGGCATGTATGCAGATTGGCTGTCCTGCTATATCATTCAAGGATAAGAAAGCACATATTGACCCAACATTATGTATCGGATGTGAAGTGTGCAAGCAGATGTGCAGATTCGATGCAATAGGAATGTAAGTATAGACAGGTAACTGAAGGGAGATTCAATATGACAAAGAATATTATGATAGTTGGTGTTGGCGGACAGGGAACACTTCTTGCCAGCAAGATGTTAGGATATGTATTATTAAAGCAGGGATATGATGTTAAAGTTTCCGAGGTACACGGAATGAGCCAGAGAGGCGGTTCAGTTGTAACTTATGTAAGATACGGAGAGAAGGTATATTCACCGGTAATCGATAAAGGTGAGGCTGATGTTATCATCTCATTTGAGCAGTTAGAGGCTGCAAGATGGGTTGAATTCTTAAAGAAGGACGGAGTCATCATCACCAATACACAGAAGATGGAGCCAATGCCTGTAATTACAGGGGCAGCAGAGTATCCGGAAGGACTTATTGAGAAGCTTACAGCAGCAGGCGCTAAGGTAGATGCGAAAGATTTCCTTGCACTCGCTGAGGAGGCAGGTTCTTCTAAAGCTGTTAATATAGCACTTATGGGAAGATTCTCAACATACTTCCCTGATATCACAGACGAGCAGTGGCAGGATGCTATAGAGAAAAATGTTCCTGCTAAATTCCTCGAGCTTAACAGGAAGGCATTTGAACTGGGAAGAAATGCTTAAGTAATTCACACAGGGGGAAGTGGCTTGACTAGATTTACTATATGCGATGATGAGCCGGAGCATGGCAGATTAATAGGTAAATATATAAAGACTGAATATGCAAAGCATGTGCCAGAGACTGATATAGCAGAAGTTGTGGTATATCAGTCTCCACAAGAAATGCTTGATGAAGCGATAGAAGACACAGATATATTCATACTTGATATTGAGTGTGGAAAGTCGAGTGGATTAGATATTGCAAAGGAGATACGCAGATTAAATAAAAATGCAGGAATAGTATTCTGCACATCACATAGCAATTATGTGTATCAGGTATTCGGTCTTACTCCTATTGATTTTATAAGAAAGAATAATATTGAAAAAGATATTGTACAGACAATGTATAATATTATGGATTTTCTCAGAGAAAAAAAGAAAATACTTGTAATTGAGAAAGGCGATATAATAAGACTTTCAGATATTGTGTCTGTGAGTGTAATAAAACATGATCTTATATTCAAAAGTGAGAATGGTGAGAGAAAAATAAGAGCGAACCTGAGTACATATGAAGAGCAATTAAAACAGTTCGGTTTCATTAAGATATCACAGGGCGAGATGGTCAATAAGGATTATATAAAGGAAAGAAAAAGAGATAACCTTATTATGAAGGATGGCACAGTCTATCACATAAGCAGAAGCAGAGTCGATGAGATAAGGAGAATGTTCATATGACAGATATAATATTCGAAAGTTTCATAAATCTGTTTCAGAGTGTAGTTGTGACCGTGTTCCTTATTATTAGTCTTGGCTGTAAGGATAAGTATAATAAGAAATGTGTCAGTGCAGCCGGGATACTAATTACATTCATATATCTTACTGTATCTAATCATATTGTGTTCTTCGAGAGCGTGGGAATCTATGTATATATGGCATATTCGCTGATATTCAGCTTTGTGATACTGAGCGGAAGTGTTATTGAGAAGATATTCTATAATATAATAATGTTATGCTGCATAACAGGGGCTACTTTTTTAGGTGGCGGTTTAGTATCGTTAGTTGTAAAGAAAGATTTTCTTAATGCACATAGATATGGTACTGCTGAAAGATATGTAGGAATTATATTGGTTCAGGTAATATTATCTGTTTTGTTTGTTTTAATAATAAAATTTAAACAAATGTTAAAGGAAAAAGATAATCAATACATGCTTATAATGTCTTTGATACCGGCTATATCGGTAATAGTATGCTGCCTTATGGTATATCGATTAGATAAGAGCTATGAGATGAATGTAATATATACATTTATTGCCATGACGGGCATTATAATAATTAATGTTATCAGTATATTACTGCTTATTATGGAACAGAAGGTATATGAACAGAAAACCCGTCAGCAGGTTATGCTTAGTGCATATCAGCAGAAGGAGAAAGATATTGAATCAATACTTGATATGCACAGACAGAATAGTAAGCAGAGACATGATTTTAAGAATGTAATATTACTTATAAAAGAACTGATACGGGATGAACAGTATAATAAAGCAACAGAGATGCTTGATAAATACAGTGAAGGTTATAAGAACAATAATCTTACAGAGATTGTAAGTGATAATATTGTGCTTAATTATCTGTTGAACAGAAAGATTAACCAGTGTCGCGAGGTTGGAATTGACATGGCATGTTATATACTGGGGAATATTGCAGGTGTTGATGATATGGACTTATATATACTTCTTGAGAATCTGTGTGATAATGCTATTGAAGCAGCAGGACAATGTGAGAAGCCATCAATTAAGCTTCAGATAGCAGAGAATAATGCCAGCATGTATATAGACATAGGTAATACCACAAGTGGTAATGTATTAAAGAACAATCCAAATATGAATACAACCAAGAAGGATAAGAACATGCATGGTTTCGGAATTATGAATATCAGAGATATTATTGATAAATATAATGGAACTATCAACTATGAACAGCAGGGAGATAATTATCTGATGTGCAGATGCACATTACAAAAGGTTTGTCAATAGTTTTTTGATAAATAAAAATGTGCAGAATATGCCATATATTACCGAATATGCCAAACTACTTTTTTAAAAAATTAAATCAGCTATAATCAATGTATAAAGTGAAAGGAATTATGTATATGATTCATTCAGTTGCATTGATTATAGCTGATTTTTTGTTTTCTAAGGATGCTATTACAGAAGAAGAAAAAGAAGTATGTGCATATGGTATGGAGTTGATAATATCAGGGATTATAAGCGTAGCACTGGTGCTTATCATTGGATTGATAACAGGCAATATATGGTATGCAGTTATATACAATATGATGATGATTCTTATAAGAACATATACAGGCGGATATCATGCAGATACACATGCGGGATGTAATGTATGTTACTGTGGAGTGTATCTGATTTCGTTGCTGATGCTAAGAATCCAAGTGTATATACGAGAAACTATTATCATCACATGGCTTATAGCTTTAACTGGATATCTTATAATTGTTCTTAATGCTCCATTAGAGCATCATAACAAGAAGCTTACGATTGAACAGAAAGAAAAATATATGATTGTAAGTGCAGTGCTTGGAATAGCGTCTATGCTTATATCTTTTATATTGAATATTATAGGTGTGGTTACAAGATATGGTAAATACTCATTCTTATGCCAGATAAGCCTGTATATTAATACAATGCTTCTGATAATAGGACTGTTGCTACTATTGGGAGTTCGAAAGGAGGGTAGATTTCATGAAGAGGATTCTTAAAGGAATGGCAGAGGCAGCTAAGAAAACAGCTAAGGCTTCTGTTAATTCTGCCTCGTTTCTTAGTATGTATCAGCCTAAAGAGCCTGATGTGTTAAAGAAGAAGGAAACAAAGTAGTTGTGCATAACAGAGGCATGGGGTAACTAAGGTAAGCAATGGGAAAAGTGGAAATACAATAAATATGAAAGGTAAGATTTATAATCTTAAAAGGTATTTTTTATGAAAAAGATTTTAAGTGTATTTATGGTGGTTGTATCAATGATATCTTGTATATTTGGCATGACATGTTATGCATCTGAATATGAGAAAGATGAATTAAGGGGAAATATATATGAAAATCAGACAAGCAAAAAGTTTAGTATGGTAGAAGGGGAAATAGTATTCATAAATGATATGCCTAATAAACTTTATATAACATTTGAAAGTCAATCAGAAGCTATAGAAAGCATAAAAGAATTAATTCCTGAATTATTATTGGAATTAGCATCTCAATATAATTTAGAAGAATTAAATAATTCTAATTGGATTCAATATGAAGATTGTATGTATCAATATAGAGAAAAATGTAATGATTTAAGTCTTTTAAATCAAATGGACGAATTAGTGTCATTTTTTGATATATATGAAAATTATGATAAAAATATTGAAATAAAGGCTTTAGTTGATGAATATAATGAAGATAATACAGAGGAGATTGCAGAAAAATTAGCGTTATTATTGCCTTATTATACAACATTTGTAAAAGATTATTTTGGAGATATACAAAGCGCTAGATCGTCATTTAATATAAATGCGGCTATTAATTATGCTGTAAAACATGCCACAGATTATAATTATTTAGAATATGGATATTTAGGAACCAGGGATTGCACTAATTTTGTTTCTCAGATTTTAGAAAATGGAGGATATGAGCAGGAGATAACAGATAGTGTATATAGTGGATGGTGGCATATTAATCATGGCTATGAAAATGAATATTCTCGTTCATGGACAATTGCGGATACATTTGCAAGATATATGGGAGTAGGATTTACAACTCATGATAATTTTGATTTTAGTGTTAATATCCAGAGAGGGGATTTCGTAGCATTAGATCCTAGAAATGAGGGAGACTGGGGTCACATGGGATTTGTAACAAATGTTGATTTTATGTATGAAGATGGATATCATTATCAGGAAAATGAGACGGGAAAATATCTTGATTATAAAATTGCACAGCATAGTGATAATTATAATGCATGGGCTTCAGAAGAAGTAAATCATTGGGATGAACAGGAGGGAGATGGAGCAAGATATGGAAGGGTTAGAAGATAATACTATTAAACAAACAAATAGTTGTTACAATAAATCAAAAAAGAAAAAAGTAATTATAATAGTAATAGCAATCCTTTGTGTTGCCGCAGTAATAGGCTTTGTAATAACAAAAGTGGTAACAACGCCTAAAGTAGAAATAGACTATGGAACTTCAGATATCTATACACAAAAAGATATGGATGAAGCTATTAAGGTAATAAAAAGAAAGATTAGGCATATGAAAGGATTTGAGCTTCATAAAGTTTATTATGCAGGTGATAAATCCAGTAATTCAGATAGTGTTTTGAAATGGATAAATGAATTAGCCAAAAGAGATGGCTGGACAGATGATTTTACTGAGGTTATATATTTCAAAAGTGATTTTCATACGTCAAAGAAAGAGAAAGATGTGGAGAATACCGGTTTTGATGTAGATGATGAGGAAACAGGTTATGGCTGGTATCTTGCTCGAACTGAAGGCGGTAAGTGGAGAATAATATCGAGTGGATATTAGGATTGTTGGGGATAGTAAAGAAAAATAATGCATTTCATGCCACTTTTTCGTCATTTCGTGACATTTATCTAGGATAAAATATAAAAAAAGCTATAATTAATGTAACAGAGATTGTGAAAAACAGGTTGTATTGGTTATAGCTTTTTTATTATGGAGGGGATTTATGAAATAAGTAAAAAGTTGTTTCAACTTTTTTCAAAACAGATTCGTATATATGTATATCAGGAAAAATAAATGAGTTCGTGATTGTGACTGGGGGGATAGTCTATGAACAGAATAGGTAAGAAAATAGCATGGGTGTCATTATCAGGAATGATGATTTTCTCACTACCATCTTGTGGTAAGAAAGATAATGCAGCAGACGAGACACTTATTGACCCTGATTATATTATTCAGGAGTATGAAACTACAACAACAGATGAAGGTTATACAATAATTAATGGATTCTACAGAATTAAGAGTAACAATGGTGATAAGGATACTATTCTGTATATCCCATATATAGAAAATAAGCAACAAGGTGTTTCTTATCTGGAGGAACTTCATATAAAATCGTCGACAGAAAGGCGGATTGACCTTGAAGCGGGTAATATACCAGATGGCGCATTATATAATAAACAGACAAGTAGTGCTTATGGAGCACCATATGTAGAAGCCTGTATTGTACCTGATTTTGCATTACCTTACTATAATTCGAATGATACAATTCCCAACTGGTATCTGTCGGATAGTGCAGGGTATGCGTTTACATATAGAGTAGAAAAAACTGGAGATGTAAAATCTACATCAGATACGATGGTGAGTCTTGACATTGGAGCAATATCAGTGGCAATGTATGAAGATTTTTATGATGATATCCCTAAGATGAATATATCGGTATATGGAGTCCCAAAATCTCTTTTTAAGAAAAAATTTGGAAAAACATTTGGAGCAAATGAATTTCTGAAATATAAGGATACGCTTAAGAAAAACGATTATAAAGATTGTGATTTACTTTGTTCAAAGGATATAACAGAAACAGGTGTATATTATGTTGATTATGCCCAGTTTAATAAGAAGGGAGACTACATTAATTATATAATAGAATATAAATTTTCAGATGCAGGGAAAAAGGTATATCTGAAGGCATGTGCAGCAGGCGGATATAAGATAAGCGATGAGAAGTTATATTCGGAGTGGAAGAAGGCGCATGCGGAGCAGATGATTAATAATTAGGCAGACAGCTCAGTATACAGGGGGGAAGATATGAGATGGTATAATAAACTAAGGCTGGTTTTCAGGATATATTCAAGAAGAATGTTTGTGACCCTGCTTTTATTTGGCATGTGTTTTGTATCATTTTTTATGATAGACAGGGTGTTTACCGGATATATTGGAAGCAGATATGCGATAAGGCAGACAGAGAAAGAATTCGGTGTTAATACGGCTGATGCGGGATATGTTCATTTTGTAACCAGGGATATTAAACAGGACATATCAGATAAGGTGCATGAATATATGAGTACACTGCCGGAAGTAGTACGGAGCGGATATATTCTTAGTGAAACTCTCTTTGAAGAGGAAGATGAACCTATACAGGTAAATATAATAGATAAGGATATAGCTGCAATAGGAAATCTTATGCTCAGTGAAGAGGATAAGAAGATATTAGAGAACCTTGGAGAAGATGAGCGGATTGTATTTGCAGGATATAATTACAGAAAGCAGTATCATGCCGGTGATATGATTAACTGTTATGTGGACGATGATATTGGGAAGATTAAGATAGGCGGTATCCTTAAAAAGGGTGCAGGCTGGATACACGAAGACAGACTGTTTAAAGGTTCATATGGTAAATGGGATAATTACACGCTTGATGATTCCATGATTGTGATAGCGGGAAGTCTGAGAAAAGAATTAGAAGGTGTCAGCAGCGGGTATGCACACTCTATTTATTTTCAGTGTGAGTCCGGCACATTTGATGAAGTGACAGATAAGATTAAGAGATTCTGTTATGACGAGGGTATAACTGTCAATATAAGTAACTATAAGGATGAGATTGATAAAGAAAAAGAAGATTCCAGTATCGTGGATGATACTGTTTTCATAGCAGCAATTATGATAACGGTTCTTGCAGTGGTATCAATTGCCGCGTCTAACATTGTGTATTGTCTTATGAGAAGAAAACATTATGGAATTATGCTTGCAAATGGTATGTGCAAGGCGGATATTATATGGCTTATAGCCATGCAGAATGCAATTGTCATGGTTCTTGCGGCTGTGGCGGCATGGATTGTACGGCTGAGGGCTGAATTTGAGACACTGTTTCCGAAAAAGGTATTAGAGGAAACAGGAAGACTGTATGAGGGGGCATATGTGGCACATATGCATTATATGCCGGTAATTCTGATAATATCAGTAATGATACTTCTTGTGATATCATGTGTGATACCTGCGGTAATGATTGGCAGGACTTCACTGGCGGATATGGTTTCGGGAAGGAGTGAAGGCTGATGGGAAAGATAAAAGCATTATTACGGAGTGTATTCAGGTACAGGCTGATATCAGCATTTTTTATAATAAGCCAGCTCGTTATGTTCTATGCCGTGTTCGGTGTGCTTTCAATATATAATAAGGCATACGCAAAGGAAACGGACAGGCTGCAGTCCATGTATAAGAACAGAATACAGTTAGATGTTACTGTTGGAAACAGTCAGGATATGTTTAATTATATAAGCAATGGAGTGGAAGACGGCAATATGATACTTGGCGGAAAGCTGTCACTTTCATATGCACAGATAAGTGCTAATACGAAATGCGAGGTTATTCTTAAGAGTAATGAGGAACTTCCATATAAGATGGTAAGCGGACGGCTCCCGGGAAGCGAGCCGGGTGACAGCGGCAAAAGGCTTATTGCCGTTGGAAGATATAAGTATAAAGACGCATACGAAATGGACGGAAAGAAGTATGTGACTTTAGAGAATGAAGAATATGAGATATGCGGTGTTATAGGAAGCAGTACATCAGATTATTATGATTACAAAATGGTTCTTAATATAGATTGTCTTGGAACTAATGTCCTGAAAGAAATATGCAGAAAAGACAGCTATACGATTGAATTGTCAAGCAACATAACAAGTCTTGATAATTCCTATTCTGCGGTATTCGGTAATATAAGGAGTGTAGACGCGAAATCACAGATAAATGCCAAGAAGCTTAACTCAAAGGGTGAGTCAGATGTGGTTAAGGCACTTCAGGGCGAGAATATGAAGATAAATGTGATGGTATATGTATTCTGTATATTCAACTGTCTGCTGATGTCGCAGTTCTGGCTGATTCAGAGAAGCAGGGAGATTGCTGTAAAGAAGATATACGGAATGAGTGATTCAAGAATAATCGGTGCAATGGCATGTAATATTCTGGCTTTAAGCGTAACGGCTCTTATTATATTTGCAGTAAGTGCAGTTATTATAAATGTGGTGACTGCCGGGGCTGGTATAATAACCGTTAATCTTACGACATTGTTAACGACAATAGCAGCTATTGCGGTGACTATTATTCTTTCAATGGCATATCCGGTTATAAAGATACTGCATTATGATTCTGTAGAGGTTCTTGGAAGTGATGATTAATGGGGGATTATTAAATGATAAGATTAGAGAATATTACAAAGATATACAATGAAAAGGTTGATGATACTAAGGCGCTTGATGATGTAAGTCTTAAGATAGAGGACGGCGAATTCATTTCTGTTATGGGAGCGTCAGGAAGTGGAAAGAGTACACTTCTTAAGATTATAGGCTGCATGGATACACCTACAGCAGGAAAGTATTTTCTTGATGATACTGAGGTTACTGCGGCAAGCCGTTCACAGGTACATAAGCTGCGCAAGGAAAAGATTGGGTATGTGTTCCAGCATTTTGCACTGATGGATTACTATACTGCATATGAGAATATAGAGCTTCCGCTTCTTGCAGCCAATGTCAAACGCAAGGAAAGAAAAAGAATTATATTAAAGCAGATGGAACATCTTGGAATACTGTCAGAAAAGGATAAGCTTCCGGGAAAGATGTCAGGCGGACAGCAGCAGAGAGTTGCGATAGCAAGGGCTTTGGTGACTAATGCGGATATCATACTTGCTGATGAACCGACAGGAGCGCTTGACCAGAAGACAGGACATGAGGTGCTTGAACTTCTTAAGGAGATTAACAAGTCTGGAAAGACTGTTATAATTGTTACGCATGACGAGGGGATTGCGAAGATGACGGACAGGATAATTACTATCAGTGATGGCAGGATTGTCGGGGATAGTAAAGAGAGATAATGCATTTCATGCCGTTTTTTCGTCATTTTGTGACATCTATCTAGGATAATATATAAAAAAAGCTATAATTAATGTAATATAGATTGTGAAAAACAGGCTGCATTGGTTATAGCTTTTTTATTATGGAGGGGACTTATGAAATAAGTAGAAAATTTTCTCGACTTTTTTCAAACGGAATTCGTATATATGTATATCAGGGAAATAAATGAGTTCACGATTATATGGGGGAAATTGAATATGAAAAGAAAAATAGCATGTGTATTATTAGGAGCTGTGTCGCTTCAGTTGTTGTCTTGCGGACAACACGGAAGTAACGAGACATTGACTGAGCCAAACTATGTGCTTCAGGAATATGAAACAACAAAGAGTGAGAATGGATATTCAATAGTTAATGATTTTATGGTCTATGATGAACCGAGTCCTTCTGGATTGTATGTATATTATCCATATGTTGAAGAGAAGAAAAAAGGTGTGAACTATCTTGATGATATGTATATAAGAGGAAATTCTGCTAGAGATGAGGAATTACAAGGGGAGGCAAGACCAGATGGTACATCAAGCAAAATTGGAAATTCAGCGTGTGACAGTATGATAGTTAATGCATGGTCTACGCCGGATTTTGCATTGAAATACAACTCTGATTCATCGAAAGGAGTAGGTGATGAACGTGTTGGTTTTGCATTTTCATATCTTATTAATGATGGAGATAAAGAATATAAATCAGGTGATGATGCAATGGCTGATGTTGATGTTGCAGCATATTCTTTTGCACTGTATGAGGATTTTAAAGATTATGGCGGTCCGGTATGTACAGTAGAAGTATATGGAGTACCGCAGGCTTTATTTAAAGAGAAACTCGGCAAGAAATTTAATAGTGATGAATTATATGATTTTTTGGATAAATTAAAAGAAGATAACTATAAATCATGTGAGCTTCTTGCAACTAAAAGGATTACTGAAACTGATGTATATTATATAGATTATTCTGAGTTTAGTAAAAAGGGGCAGTATGGAAATTATGTTATAAAGTATACTTTTAGTGAAAAACCACGTTATAATTGGGTTAATACTGTAAATGTGGGTCGTTACAATATTAATGATGAAGCAAAGTATACAAGCTGGAAAAAGGAACATGCGGAGAAGTTTATTAATAACTAACAGAAAATTATCAACGATGATATGCATTTCATGCCACATTTATGACATTTTGTTCCATATATCTTTTAATACATAATTGAAAGTACTATAATTATAATCATAAATTGAAACAGGGGGCGGCATATGAAGGGTAAGAAAAAGGTTATTATAGGTATTATTGCAGCAGTTGTAGTTGTTGGAATCGTGGTGGCAGTAGTTCTGGGGATGAGAAGAGGGAAATCAGACAAAACAATTAATGTCGGCAATGCAACAGAGTCAGACGAGATGAGCAGCTGGAGAACTGACGGACATCGTGTGGCTAAAGCGGAGTCGGGATATTATTATCTGGACTGGAGTGATACTGATTCGACTACAATGCTTATGTATCTTGATGACAGTACACATAAGATTATTCCAGTGTGTGCCAAAGCTGAATGTAAGCATAATTCATCAGATTGTAATGCAGTATTAGACAGCAGTTACGACAATTCCCCGCTTCATTACTATAAGGGAAGTCTATATGTTGTTAAAGTGGAAGGCGGTATGGCTAAGTTAGAAAGAATTGCGAAAGATGGAAGCAGCAGAGAGGATGTTGCAGATCTGTTTGCCAGTGATGATGGAACAGTGTCTTTAGTATTCCATGATGATTGTGTATATGCATATGACAGAATTGGACACATGGGGGCAGTTGAGAGCAAAGATACTGATAAAGTAGTGATTGTAAAGGCAGAACTTGCAAATGGAAAGACAAGTGAAGTGTTCTCATATGAGGGAGCAAATAACGCTATTAACGAGGCAAGAAGCTTCGGTGATAAGCTGTTTTTCCTGATAAATCATAATTCAATTGATAAAGAAACATTAACGGCAGACGTTAATTACAAGCTTTATTGTTATGATTATGCCACAGGCAGCGCAGAACTGGTATCTGATAAGAATATATCTGATTATTATGTTGATACAGACAATGGAATTCTGTACTATTTCGTGATAGATAAGGGGCTTTATTCAAGAAAGCTTAATGAAAATGATGGCAAACTGTTGTATAAGGCTGATGATTCAATAGTAATGGCAGCCTTGTCATATGATGGAAAGTACATATATATGTGTAACGGTGGTGCAGGAAGTGCAACCCAGATTACTAATTTTATTGATGAAAAAATATTTGTACTCAATCCAGACGGAACACTTGTCAATACTATAGAACTCGACAGAAGGAAAATGAGTAATCTGTACTACGGCGACGACAAGTACCTGTTCATAGGCTACTCTAATAAGCTGTCGTATATTGATAAGAGCAATATTAGCAGCAGTGTGGAGATAGTTCCTGTTAAGTGATTTTGAAGTGGGCTTACACAGTGAGGGGCGGAATATGAACGAGTTTAGGAGACTGATTAACAGGAAAGTTGTCATTGGCTTTATCGCATTACTGGTTATAAATGTATCGTTGTATGTGTATCAGCAGACAAAGGGCGCAGGGATTAAGGAATTAAGGTTTGAAACCGCGCAGCGGCAGTGGTGTGTTGATTACTATGGCAATTATGATATTGAGGTTGCGATAAATGCGGTGGATTCGGATATAAAGAGGATATTAAGTTACAGGAAGGCTGATAAGCAGGGGACTGTGGCGGAATCCGAGGTACAGGCTGGTGCGGAGACCGAAGTTTTGGGGAAATATAAGGCACTGTCTGAGAGTGAGCAGCTTCTGTTTCTGACGGTATTAAGGGATATAGAAAGCCAGTTGGAATATATAAAGAAGTATCCTGAAGACATGAAGCAGATTCAGACTAATGCACAGCAGCTTATGACTTTCTCTATATTTTCAGATAAGAACAGCTTTACATATAATAATATTGTAAAGACTGGCAAGGATTTTGAAAAAGTAGCTGATGTATCGCTTTATCTTGTTAATAATAAAGCAGCAGGCAGTTTTGTGAATTATTATTACACATTTTACTTCGCGCTGATTATGATGGTTTTCATAATATATGGTCTGTCGGGTGAGCGTGATAATGGAATGTGGGGGATTGTACATTCGGCAGGAAGCGGAAGGCTTCGGCTTGCGTTACACAGACTGTTTATTATCGCAGGCTCTGGCGTGGTTATAACAGCGGGTCTGTATTTTACAACATTTGCAGCAGCGCTGCTGTTATACGGCGGAGCAGGTGCGCTCAATGCGCCGGTTCAGTCTATACAGGCATTTGAAAGATTTGCTATGCCGATGAGCCAGATTGGGTTCGTGCTATACAATTATGTATACAGTGCGCTGGCGGTAGTGGTTCTTAGCGTGGCATTATGGACTGTATTCGTTGTCAACAGGAAGCGAAATCATGCGCTTATTCTGACTGGAGTAGTTGTGGGGCTGGAAGTGCTTATGTATTACAGGATAGGACTTCACAGCATCTACAGTGCATTTAAACAGATTAATATTGTGCGTCTTATGAAGGTCAACGCGGTCATCAGCACATATGCGAACCGCGGAAGGGGAAGCTTTGTCATATCTGAGTCGGCTATTATGTTCTGGGCGCTTATGGTGATTCTTGTTGTGTCCGTGGCAGTTGCGGTAGTGGGAACTGTGTTTATGCGTCCGAGTCAGGGTAAAAATGTGCTGACACGGCTTACTGATAAGCTGTATGCCGGATATCAGCATATTTTTGCAAATGTGCCTGTTGTATTCAAGGAGCTTCACAAGCTGCTTGTGACAAGCAGGGGATTTACGGTTATTGTGGTGCTTCTGCTGGTTGTTATGTATTTTATCAGTTATGGAAAGATGGCTTTCTCGGACAACTCCAGAGAGCGTGACAGGATATATCTTGAAAAGGGCGGTGCTGATTATTCGCAGATATCCGCCCTGATTGATGAGCGCAGAGCTGATTATATGCAGGCTGTCCAGAAAAGTATGGAAGCTTCTGAACAGTATGAGAATGGTGAGATTGGAATTGACGAGTTATCGCAGATTAATTCGACTGTGTCTATATATGCGTCGCGTTATGCTGCGGTGAGGGAATTTGAGCAGAAGCAGGAATATCTTGAGAATCTTAAGGAAGAGACTGGTATTGATGGTTACATGATGTCAGACAGGGGATATGAGGAGATATTTGGCAAGTACGGAAAGGCAAGAGAGACTGTTCTTCTTATGGCTCTGCTTGTGTCTGTTGTGCTTATTGTTTCTGAGAATATCGGAATTGAGACAAGCACAGGAACTAAATATATTGTCAATGCTGCAAGCGGAAAGAACACTGTTAAGGTTAAGCGGATTGTGGCATCTTTAGTGTTGTGCATAGTCCTGTATGTTCTTGTGTATGGAATTGATATGATACATTTGCGAAGCTATTATGGCATGCCGTACACGGACGCACCGCTTATGAGTCTCACATTTATGAGGGATTGCGGGTTTTATATTACTGTTGGAACATTTATGATAATCCGACTGATTGTAAGGCTGATTGCAATGCTCATTACATTTGCAGTTACATATGTACTGTGCAGCCGTTTTTCTGAGGTGCGCGGAAGGGTTGTGTCTGTGCTTCTTATGGCTGCGGTGATTGTGATTGCGGCTGTGATGGGAAATGTGAGTATATGGTGAAAGGGTGAATAAGGATATTGAAAAAGGCAGAAGATTTACCTGAATTTCTCAGGTAGTTCTTCTGCCTTGTGTTTTATGTGTTGTGTGAATTATTCCGCATCACCGAAGATTACATGTCTTACTGGTGTAAGTGCATATAAAAGTATCATGCCGATGATTCCGCATACGATTATCTCGCCAGCACCAACTGTAACGAAGAACATTGCAAACATGCCCTCTGAGCCGTAAGCAAACTTAAGTACGAATGGTACAATGATTGTGTTAGCAACAATTGGTGGAACTGGTGCAAGCCACTTATGCTTTCTTAACAGGTATGTTCCGATTGCGCCGATAAGTGTTGCAATGCTTCCAAATACTACATCCCATACAATTGCGCCACCAAGGATGTTAGCAATTATACAGCCAACAAATAATCCAGGGATTGCTGCAGGTGTAAAGTAAGGCAGTATTGTGAGTGCCTCCGCAATTCGAAACTGCACTGGTCCGAAACTGATGTAGTTAAAGATTACTACAAGTACGACATAGATTGCTGCGATAACAGCGGCCTGTGTGATGAATTTCACACTCATTCCTTTTTTCTTTATATTCAATTCTCCTTTAGTTTTGTTTTACGTGTGGAAGGTCTCGAACACACTATTTGTTACTGTGTCATAACACAGCCTGTGTAGTTTAGCAGATTATCATGAGATTGGCAAGTAAAAATGTATATTATATGTGAATGTAAGCTGGATGTAAGTTTCGTGTTATATAATTGTGGTAAATAAAGAAGCACATTTTTAATAAGAGACATTGAAAAAGGAGGGCGAGATTTATGGATGATAAAAATGTTGTTAAGAAAAGGGTGACTTTGGCTATTGTATTTGCAGTATTTATTGTTGTGGTAATTGCAGTAATACTACTCATTAAGCCGGTGATATCTAAGGTTCAGGAGAATCGCACAGCAAAGGTGTCTCAGGAAACGGCACAGGAAGCGGAAGAATTTCTTAAGACTAAGTATCCGGAAGTTGTGATTGAGAAGCGCGAAATGTATGTTAAAGAGCATAAGCCGCAGGAGAATACGCAGTATATTAGCAGCAAGAGCATTGATACGGAATATTCGTATGCATCTTATGTATTCTATGGTACAATGGATACACCAGATGCGAAAGGAGACAGCGTCATAATCTATATGTCGGATAGCGGAAAGTCGCCATATTATGCTGTTAAGGACAGCACGGATAAAGATGATGCAAAATGGCAGATGTCGATTGTGCAGAATAAGTCAGGCAATGCTAAGACTTGGGATTATGCATTTAAAGAAAAGTAATGCTTAAGATTATAGGAATATATTTATTGATTATTAATGTAGTAACATTTGCTTTGTATGGAATTGATAAGTGGAAAGCGATACACAACAAATGGCGCGTAAGGGAGGCGACTCTTCTTATTACAGTGCTAATCGGCGGTTCGCTTGGAGCTTTTATTGCAATGCAGATGTTCAGACATAAGACAAAAAAGTGGTATTTTAAGTATACGGTTCCTGCTATGCTTGTTGTGCATGTGGTGGGGATGATTTTATTGGTGGTTAAATTGTAAGCAGGCTGTTATGTGGGACAGCCTGCTTGATTTATGTTTGGTGAATATGTGCGTTGTCGAAAAAATAAACTGTAAAAAATTTTTAGGTTATAACCGCAAAACTTTCTGATTGAATTATAGATTAAGGAGTGTAACCGCATTTTTACCGAGTATTGCATCGGTATCTTTTTCTGAAAATCCACACTCTTTTATTAAATCTACTGCGTCTTTCTGGTCGTCCCACGGGCTGTCAGAGCCGAATAATATGTGGTCTGCACCGTGAATGTTGACCATTTTCTTGAATTTTTCTATTGGAAGGCTTGCGTTGTGATTGAGCTTCTTGATGCATGATGAGGTATCAAGATATACATTTTTCATGTAATCTTCCTCTAATATGGAAGAAACATCGTTCCATTGTCCCCAGCCACCCATATGTGCAAGGACGAGTTTTTCAGGCTTTACTTCCTGAATCATTGTGGCAAGTCTGTCGACGCTTGACTCGTCGCAGCCCGGAAAGCTTACATCGTATCCGGCATGTATAAGTATTATAAGCCCGAGTGCTGATGCATATTCGATAAGCCTTAATGACTGCATATCATCTATATTGGTTTTCTGGAAAACCGGGTGAAGCTTGATTCCTTTGAAACCATTGTTGGAAAGCCAGTTCAATATTTCTCTGAAATTCTCACAAGCCGGATGTATTGCCCCAAATGAAATTAATCCGATTGTCTCACTTGTTTCATTAGTCTTTAAAGCAAGTGTATTGATTGTGTCGCACTGATTAGGCTTGGTTGCCACGGGAAGCAGTACGGAGTAATCAATTCCAGCTTTTTTCATTGAATCTGTAAGAGAATGTACTCTGCCATCAAGATAATTGTGTATTCCTCCGCTGTGGGCTAATGTGCCAACTGCTCTGTCAGCAAGTTCATCTGGAAATGTATGTGTATGGAAATCTATTATCATAAAGCCTCCTTGAGAATGGGGATATACGGCTGTCATCTGCTGCTGTGTAGGTGACAGCCGCATATCAGTCACTACATATATAATAACCATTTTGTCATGGTGTATACAATTGTTTAAGTGTTATATTTGCTCCGCTTTATTATGTATATATTTTTCGTATAAAATCAAGTTCTTTTTTGGGGGATGACCTACTAAAGCTGATAGAAGTGGAAGATTAGTAGGCAAAATCAAGCAAGATAAAGAGCAGTAGGGAGGATAACAGCCGAGAAAGACCTACTAAAAAGAGCGTAAGCAGCAGATTAGTAGGTGAAATCAAGCAAGATAAAGAACAGGAGAGAGGATAACAGCTGGGAAAGACCTACTAAAGAGAGCGTAAGTGGAAGATTAGTAGGCGAAATCAAGCAAGAAGATGAGCGGATGGGAAGAAAATAGTTGTGAAAGACCTACTAAAGTTGAGGAAAATGGAAGATTAGTAGGCAAAATTAAGCAAGATAAAGAGCAGGAGAGAGGAAATCAACCGAGAAAGACCTATTAAAGTTGAGAAAAGAGGGAGATTAGTAGGCACCCAGCCAATATCCAGCTCCTTACTAGGCCAATATCCAGCCCCATACTCAGCTAATACCGAGCCAATACCTAGCTCCCCCACAATTCAAATAACAATAATCTGCAAAACCCCTATTGACAAATAAGAAATTGAGAATATAATGATTTACATACCAAGATACTATGTTTATATGGAAATAGATTTTGCAAGAAGATTATGCAGAAATATGCGAGGAGGTACATGAAGGTTGAAGAATAGAATTATTGACACAGATGTACTTATTATAGGTGGCGGAACGGCAGGGTGTTTTGCAGGTATTACGCTTGGAAAGAAGAAAGACCTTGATGTACTGATTGTTGAGAAGGCGAACATTGTACGAAGCGGATGTCTTGCGGCAGGCGTTAATGCAATTAATGCTTATATCACTAAAGGCAGAGTTCCACAGGATTATGTTGATTATTGTAAGAAGGACGCAGATGGAATAGTAAGAGAGGATTTGCTTCTTTCAATGTCGGAAAGACTCAATCATGTCACTAAAGTAATGGAGGACTTAGGACTTGTAATCCTTAAAGATGAGAATGGAGATTATGTTGCGAGAGGAAATCGCAATATTAAGATAAATGGTGAGAATATCAAGCCGATACTGGCGGATGCAGTTAAGAAGCAGGACAATGTAGCGGTAATCAATCACCTGAATATAACAGATTTCATAGTAGAGAATAACAAGATTAAAGGTGCATACGGATTTGATGTCAATGATGCAGTGTTCTATGAGATAAATGCGAAGGCAGTTCTTGTGGCTACTGGCGGAGCGGCAGGCCTTTACAGACCTAACAATCCTGGATTTTCAAGACATAAAATGTGGTATCCACCGTTCAATACAGGAGCCGGATATGCAATGGGAATCAATGCAGGTGCGGAGATGACCACATTTGAGATGAGATTCATTGCTTTAAGATGTAAAGATACGATTGCTCCGACAGGAACTATCGCACAGGGCGTTCCGGCAAAGCAGCTTAATTCCAACGGCGAAGTGTATGAGAACAAATATGGTCTTACAACTTCACAGAGACTTTACGGAACAGTTACTGAGAACCGAGAGGGCAGAGGTCCTTGCTATCTTGGAACTAAGGGAATAAGCAAGGAGCAGGAAGAAGACCTTTACAAAGCATATCTTAACATGGCACCGAGCCAGACACTTAAGTGGCTTGAGGCGGCGGGCGGTCCTTCTGAGGAAAATGTTGAGATAGAAGGAACTGAGCCATACATAGTCGGAGGCCATACAGCGAGTGGTTACTGGGTTGACAATAACCGAGAGACTACAATTCACGGGCTTTTTGCAGCTGGTGATGTTGCAGGCGGATGTCCTCAGAAATATGTAACAGGAGCTCTGGCAGAAGGCGAGATTGCAGCACAGGCGATAGCTGAAAGGCTTGAAGGCTCAGGAAAGGGCTTTGTTGTAAATGAGGTGGCAGATTCAGAATTGTCTGAGAACGCATTTGCAAAGAAGAGCGAGTATGAGAGATTTCTTAATAATAAGCAGGGACTGGTTGATATCGAGCAGACTGAGGAAGCAATGCAGAAGATTATGGACCAGTACGCAGGTGGCATAAGCACTGATTATCAATACAATGAAGCAAGACTTGAGCTTGCAGATGAGAAGATTAAATTCTTAGAGCAGAGCATTGATAATCTTGCGGCACAGGATGCAGATGACTTGCTTAGAATCTATGAGATAAGAGAAAGACTTACGGTGTGCAGAAGTGTTATAGCACATTTGAAAGCAAGAAAAGAAACCCGTTGGCACAGCTTTGCGGAGAATATGGATTATCCGGCTAAGAGTGATGACTGGTTAAAATATGTCAACTCCCGCAAGGAGAATGGCGAGATTAAGATAATCATAAGAGACCTTGTGAGAGGAGGCGACAGCTATGAGCATTCAGATAAATAAGTTAAAATGCGTTGGCTGCGGGAAGTGCGTTGAAGCCTGTCCCGGCAACCTTATCAAGAAAGATACTGATGGAAAAGCATTTATAAAGCATGTCAAGGACTGCTGGGGCTGCACATCATGTCTTAAAGAATGTTGTTTTGAGGCAATTAATTTCTTTCTGGGTGCTGATGTCGGTGGCAAGGGAAGCACTCTTTCGTTCAGACAGAATGGAAGCATCAATACATGGACGGTGACTTCGCCGGATGGAACAGTTAAGACGCTTGAGGTCAACAGACAGGAATCTAATAAATATTAGGGAGGAATATCATGGGTAATTTATCACATTTGGACGCACTCGAAGCAGAGGCGATATATATTATAAGGGAAGTTGCAGCAGAATGCGAAAAGCCGGTAATGCTGTATTCTATAGGAAAGGACAGCTCAGTTATGCTTCATCTTGCAATGAAAGCATTCTATCCTGAGAAGCCGCCATTTCCATTTCTTCACATCGACACAACATGGAAGTTTAAGGAAATGATTAAGTTCAGAGATGATACAGCCAAGAAGCTTGGAATCGAGATGCTTACTTACACTAACGAAGAGGGTGTTAAGCAGGGAATTAATCCATTTGACCACGGCTCAGCTTACACTGATATCATGAAGACTCAGGCTCTTAAACAGGCACTTAACAAATATGGCTTTACAGCAGCATTTGGCGGTGGACGAAGAGACGAGGAGAAATCAAGAGCTAAGGAGAGAATTTTCTCTTTCAGAAATACAGCACAGGCATGGGATCCTAAGAACCAGCGTCCGGAAATGTGGAAGCTTTACAACACTAAGATTCACAAGGGCGAGAGTATGAGAGTTTTCCCTATCTCTAACTGGACTGAGAAGGATATCTGGCAGTACATCCAGAGAGAAAAGATTGATATTGTACCTCTTTATTTTGCAGCAGAAAGACCTGTTGTATACCGTGACGGCAATATCATCATGGTTGATGATGACAGAATGAGACTTCTTCCAGGCGAAAAGCCACAGATGAAGAAGGTAAGATTCAGAACTCTTGGCTGTTATCCACTTACAGGCGGTGTTGAGTCAGACGCAGAAACTCTTGACGAGATTATCGAAGAGACTTTAAGTGCGGTTGAATCAGAGAGAACAAGCCGTGTTATCGACCATGAGGAAGCAGGAAGCATGGAAAGAAGAAAGAAAGAGGGGTACTTCTAGAATGAAAGGTTTACTTAAATTTATTACATGCGGTAGTGTTGATGATGGAAAATCTACACTTATCGGACATATTTTATATGATTCAAAGTTATTGTATGCAGATCAGGAGAAGGCGTTAGAGCTTGATTCCAAGGTCGGAAGCCGTGAAGGTAAGATTGATTATTCACTTCTTCTTGATGGTCTTATGGCTGAGAGAGAGCAGGGAATTACTATTGATGTTGCTTACAGATATTTTACAACTGACAACAGAAGCTTTATCGTTGCTGATACTCCGGGACATGAGGAGTACACAAGAAACATGGCGGTTGGTGCTTCATTTGCAGACCTTGCAGTAATCCTTGTTGATGCAAAGCAGGGCGTGCTTATCCAGACTAAGAGACACGCAAGAATCTGCGCACTCATGGGAATTAAGCATTTTGTATTTGCAGTTAATAAGATGGACCTTGTTGGTTATAGCGAGAAGCGTTTCAACGAGATTAATGCGCAGATAGCAGAGCTTACTAAGGAGCTTTCACTTGCAGATGTAGTTGTTATCCCTGTTTCGGCAACTGAGGGTGACAATGTAACAACTAAGTCTGAAAATATTCCTTGGTATAAGGGTCAGGCACTTCTTCCTTATCTTGAGCAAGTTGATGTTGATGATACTGAGGAAGAAAAGGGCTTCTACATGCCTGTTCAGAGAGTATGCCGTCCAAATCATGAATTCCGTGGTTTCCAGGGTCAGATTGAGGCAGGAAGCGTATCTGTTGGTGACGAGATTATCACTCTTCCAACTAAGGAGCATGTTCATGTAAAGAGTATCCATGTCGGTGACAAGGAAGCCCAGACTGCTTCTATCGGCCAGCCGGTTACTATCCAGTTAGACCGTGAGGTTGATGTTTCAAGAGGTTCTGTTCTTGCAGCAGGCGCTGACTTAAAGCTTGCAACTGAGATTACTGCTACTATCCTCTGGATGGATGATGATGTTCTTACTAATAACAAGAACTTCTTTGTAAAGCTTGGAACAAGACTAATTCCAGGCGTTGTTACTGAGATTGTCAATACTATTGATGTTAATACAGGTGAGGAGAAGCCAGCAGCTCTCCTTAAGAAAAATGAAATCGCAGTATGCAAGATTTCTCTTGCGGATGTAATTGTTGTTGATGAATTTGACCTTCACAAGACTATGGGCGAGCTTATCCTCATAGACCGTGTTACTAATATGACTAGTGCCTGCGGCGTTGTCCGTGAAGTTAATGAGGCAGCAAATGATGTTAAGGAAGTTGACGCAGCTTTCAGAGCGGAGCTTAACAACCAGAAGCCTATTGTTGTAGAGACAGTTCTTTCAGACAAGATTAATGTTGATTTCTTAAAGAAGGTTGAGAAGGAGCTTCTTCTTGACAGCAAGCATGTATATCTGTATGTTCCAGCAGAAGGCGAGGATTATACAAATGTTGTTACTCACCTTGTAAATGCAGGTATTGTTGTTATTCTTGCTCTTAGTAAGGCAGCTGATCTTAAGATTGACGGCGCAGAAGTGCTTGCAGGCTGGGAGTCTGAGGTTGACGCCACTACTGTGGATGTGGCTGAGTTTATTAAGAAGAATGCGTAGGCTGGGGGAAGAACGGACGCTGCACTAGAACTTATAAAGCAACGCAGGCACGCTTTCGCTGCTTGTCGCTCGCAGCGGTACTAAGCTTGTCAGGATTTGCCTCACTTTGTGAGGCTGTCCTGACGAGCTAAGTGCCGGCGGCTCCAAAGCACCTGCGTTGCTTTATAAGTTTAGTGCTGCTGGGGTTCTTTCCCGCTGCGTGGGGTTACTTCAGGGTTGGAAGTGTTGGCAGACGTGCGGTAAAGGGCGCTTCGCTGCTTTACCTTGGGTTTGGCAAAGCTTGCTTCGCTGCTTTGCTTGGTTTTGGAATATATTTATGTGGGAGTCAGGTATAGATGAAAAAATATAGATTTTTTAAAAAGTTAATATGTTTAGGTATGATTTTCAGCCTGACTTTTATTGGACTTTCTGGCTGTGGGCAGAAGAAGACGGAACTTGTTAATGTTTCTTATGATGCCACAAGAGAGTTTTATAAGGAGTATAACAGGCTTTTTGAGGATTACTGGTATGGCAGGACTGGTGAGAAGGTTGAGGTTATCCAGTCTCATGGCGGTTCTGGAAAGCAGGCGCTAGAGGTTGCTAACGGTCTTGGTGCTGATGTTGTCACGCTTGCACTTGAGGGCGATGTTAATGTTATAAGGGACGAAGGGCTGATTGATGACGGATATATTGATGATTATTCTGATGACAGCTCGCCTTACACTTCTACGATTGTCTTTCTTGTAAGAAAGGGTAATCCTAAGAATATTAAGGACTGGGATGATCTTCTTAATGATGGGGTTAAGGTTATTACCCCTAATCCTAAGACTTCCGGAGGAGCCAGATGGAATTTCCTTGCAGCATGGTATTATTTTAAGAAGCAGGGACAGACTGAGGAACAGGTTCAGGCAAGTGTTACCAAGCTTTACAAGAATGTGGCAGTGCTTGATTCAGGCGCAAGAGGTTCTTCTACCACATTTGCAGAGAACGGACAGGGGGATGTTCTGATTGCATGGGAAAATGAAGCATTTTTCGCATTACAGGAATATCCGAGCGAGTATGAGATTGTCGTTCCGTCCGCATCTGTATTGTGCCAGCCGACGGTTGCGAAGGTTGACGAGGTCACACAGATGAATGGCACAGAAGGGTTGGCAGACGCCTATCTTTCTTTCCTGTACACTGATGACGCACAAAGGCTTGAGGCGCAGAATTTCTACCGCCCTGTAAACAAAGATATCCAGAAGGAATACGAGGCTTCCAGCGATTCAAGGAATATTAAGGAAATACCTTCCGATGGTAAATGGATTGTCAAAGACATTGATATGGCGGATATCGGATATTTTGGCGGCTGGGAAGCGGCTACACAGAAGTTTTTCTCTGATGGTGGAATATTTGATAAGATATATGATTAATTAAAATGTTTTGTTGAATATGCTGCGCGAATCTGACTATGCACAGGTACATGAAGCCTACTAATATAGAGCAAGTTGTTGGTTTAGTAGGTTTCGGCGGAGAATATTATAAGTTGTTTAAGTGATAAGACCTACTAATCAATCAAGAAAGATATGTTTAGTAGGTCTTTCGCTCGCAAATTGCTTACAGTTCTTAGTAAAATGTGGAAAAAGACCTACGAAAATATGTTAATTTAACAATATAGTAGGTTATGAGCCAGAAAGTATATGCATAAACTATGGAAATGACCTACTATATTGAGTGTATAATGGCTTTTAGTGGGTTTTGTCCTCCGTCAGCAGCCTCTTATAAGTACAGTCGATGCCAAGTGCGCCAAGCGGAGCAGTAACTATTATTGCAAGCACAGCTACGGAAAGCACTATCTGTCCGCAGGCAAGTCCGGCGGCTAAAGGAACTGAGCCGATGGCTGCCTGAACGGTTGCTTTAGGAAGATAGGCAATTACACAGAAAAGGCGTTGCTTCCATGTAAGATTTGTCTTTACGGTGCAGAGAAGAACTCCGGCTGCCCTGAAAACAAGTGCTGCAAGAATCATGAGTAAGGCTGGAAGACCGGCTTTAAGTGTGTAGCGGATATCGACAGCTGCGCCGACAAGCACGAACAATATTACTTCAGCAGCAAGCCACAGCTTGCCAAATTTTTCGGACAAACGGGCTGATACGGCGGGAACACATTTAAACTTAAGAGTACATGCCATAGCGACAACAGCAAGCAGCCCTGAAACAGACACTTTTCCTTCAAGCCAGCCCTCAATTGCAATAAGAAGGAAAGAGAAGCCAAGCACGATGATAACCTTCATGCTGTTTCTTACGGTATGCTTGCGGGCGTATGATGTTTCAAAGAACAGATACAGTCCCAATCCGGTTACTATGCCAAGTATTATGCCGAGTATAATAGACACAGGAATATTTACGAAATCCATAACATTAGCCCTGCCGCCCTGTGCCACATTTAAAAATGTAGTGAACAACACTATTACAAATATGTCATCGCATGAAGCCCCAGACAGTATCATCTGTGGAATTGCCTTGGCAGTTCCGTAGTGTTTCTCAATGAGCATTACCATTCGTGGAACGACAACCGCAGGAGAAACAGCGGCGAGAACCGCGCCCATCACGGCAGCTTCGGCGTGATTAATTCCAAGAATTACAGGGGCAAGCAGAATATAACCGATGATTTCGCAGGAAGCCGGAACGAAGGACATGAGAATTGCACTTCGTCCGGCTTTTTTCAGGTCTTTTAAGTCAAGCGACAGACCGGCTTTGATAAGAATAATGATAAGAGCCATTTTTCGCAGATCAGCCGATATTGAAAGGATTGATGGGTCAAGGAAATCAAGGACATATGGTCCAAGAACAATACCAGTAACAAGCATACCGATGATTCTTGGCAGTTTCAACTTCTGGCAGATTGCGCCCATGACGAGCCCAACCAGAAAGATAAGTGATAAAGATGTCAGCATAATAAGCCTCCTTAAAAATATAGAAAATGCATTTATGAACGCAAAAAAAGCTGATGCTTCCTGCGACATAAAATCGTAGAAGTCATCAGCTTGAATAAGCAGTTTAGGTTTCCCAAGGGAGTACTTCATTCCCTTTGATATTTATAATACTTTGGGGCAGGATTGTCAAATGTAAATGAGGAAATATATAATATTTAAAGAAAAATATATAATTTCCGAAAATTAAAATAATATTTCCTGAAAATGCCTTGATATTTCCGAAAAATTGCGTAAAATATAATATAGATGTATATAAATGTTGTGAATTAAGTAAAAGGCGGTGTGGAATCTGTGTACATGACACGGATTTCAGTATGTGCAGTAATGCACAGAAAAGAGGGGCTTTATGGATATTAGATATATTAAGGTGAAGGAATTATCCGCAAGATGGGGCGTGACGCCGAGAAGAATTAACCAGTTGTGTACAGAGGGAAAGCTGCCGGGAGCTTATAAGGAAGGCAAGTTCTGGATGATACCTGACGATGTGGACAGACCGGATTGTTTAAGGGAGAATAGGAATCTTTATGTCAGGGAAGACAGCGTTGTATACAAAAGGAAGCGTCCCTGCCCGGTTGGAATAACATCTTATAAAGAAGTGTCGAATGAATGTTATTATGTAGACAAAACATTGCTTATCAGGGACATTATAGATAATCACAGTAAGGTGTATTTATTTACAAGACCGAGAAGATTCGGAAAGACACTTACTATGGACATGGTTCGCACATTTTTTGAAAATACTGATACGGATACATCAGTGTATTTTAAGAATAAGAAGATATGGCGGGAGGGCGCGCTGTATAAGGAGAAGCAGGGGCAGTACCCGGTGATTTTTCTTACATTTAAAGACGCCCACCAGTCAACATGGCAGGACATGTACGCAAGTCTCTGCTTTACATTAAGGAATGAATTTTTGCGACATATTGAACTGACGACAAGCGCCAGATTAAGTGACTATGATAAGAAGTATCTTAAGTCAATACTTGATGATGAGGCAACGATAATAGATTATCAGTTTGCACTGGGGAAGCTGTCGGCAATGCTTTCAAAGCATTATGGCAGGAATGTAATCGTGATAATTGACGAGTACGATACGCCAATCCAGCAAGGACATATATTTGGATACTATGATGAAGTGATTGGCTTTATGAGAAATCTTTTGTCGGCTGTCTTAAAGGACAATCCAAGTCTGGAACTGGGGATTCTCACGGGAATTCTCCGCATAGCTAAGGAAAGCCTGTTCAGCGGGCTTAACAATCTTGTGGTTAATACAATTCTTGATGATGAATATTCGCAATATTTTGGATTCACGGAAGAGGAAGTTTCTGCTATGGCGCAGTACTACGGCGTGTCTGACCGGCTGGGTGAGATTAAGGAATGGTATGACGGCTATATGTTTGGCAGAACCGGAATATATAATCCGTGGTCGGTTATTAATTACTTCAATAACAAATGTGTTCCCAAAGCCTTCTGGTCAAGAACAAGTGGCAATGAGATAATCGGCGAGCTGTTTAATAGTGCTGATACCACATTTGCAGACAACTTATTAAGATTGCTGCAGGGCAGTACTGTTCAGGCAATTGTTGACACAGATATCATATATCCTGAGATTAATGGAGATATTGATACAATATACAGCTTCCTTCTGGTTGCCGGATATCTGCGTGTGTCAGAGCATATTGGCTCTCTGTACGACAATCCGATATGCGCGCTGTCGATACCTAATTATGAGATAAAGAGCGTGTTCCAGAAGGAGATTATTGACAGATATAATGGAATATTTACAGGCGTTCTCCTCAGGAATTTTGAGGAATCAATCCGCACGGGGAATGCACATTTGCTGACAGAAACTCTGCAAAAGTATCTGTTGCAGTCGGCAAGCGTGTTTGATACGGCACATGAGGATTTCTATCATGGGGTAGTATTTGGAATGCTTGCGGTTTTATCTGATAGTTATTATATCTCGTCTAACAGGGAATCGGGTGAGGGTCGTTTTGACATTGAGCTTCAGCCTAAGAGCCGTGGTGGGCAGGGATATATCATGGAGTTTAAGGCGTGCAGGGAAGCGGAGCTTGAGAAGATGGCAGACAGCGCAGTCGTGCAGATAAAGCAGAAAGGTTACACCACTAATCTTGAGAAGCGAGGTGTAGCTAAGATTGGCATGTTTGGAGTTGCATTCAGTGGGAAGAAAGTGAATGTGGCGTATGAAGAGTATAGTGTAAAGAAGCACAGGAAATAGTAAATGCGCATTATGGGCAGTGTATACGCCGCCTTATAATGCGCATTTATTTTAGTTATTTTTAATTGCATTATACAGATTAACAATCTCGCCATCTTTCTTGGAATTCAAGAATACAGTATGGTCAGCAGTTTTTATCATAAGCACAGGAGACACATCTTTAAAAATGTAGAGACTGCATTTTCCATAAGTATTGCCCTTAAATTTTCCGACAAGATAACTTTCTGTGGCACCGCCATTATATCTGAAAAAATGGTCATCAGGCAGAGAATCCATTAGAGTAATTTCGGTAATGTCGTCAATGTTAATTCTGCTTGTATAACCGCATGAAGACACATTTACAGTGCTTTCAGTAGTCCTGATGTCGATAGTAACATGAATGTATGGAATTAATACAATAGTTGTCCATATTAGTAATCCAAGAATAACAGCCGTTATGCTTCCGGTGAATATCTTAGCACCTGTGCGAGCGTAGTTAAGCGAGTAGTTGGTCGAACACAGCCTGTCGGGTACGAAAAGGTGCGGGTCATTAGGATTGTAGTAAAATCCAGTCTTCCAGTAGTCATCATCATCAACAAATACCGGCTGTGTGTCAGCCTTAAGCATTTCGTTCTTTCTGTTGCGTGCAAGAATAAGAATGACAGTGAGCGTGCAGCCGCTTAACAACTGCAGAATAATGTACATCCAGAAACTTAAGTCTCCAACAGTATCCTGAATAATACACATTAATACAAATGTTATCCATGCCACGAAGTTAAGAAGTGACATTACAAGCATTGCTGAAGCAATGTATTTCTTCATAGTCAGATTAACAATGTTGTTAATGTCCGAATTAAGGCTGTATGCCTGATTCTGTCGTCTGTTCATATAAATATGGAACACAAACCCGAATACTGAAACTATGACAGTACATATTGCAAATACAATAATCATAGAAAAATACGCTCTGTCTGTCCATGAATAGAATGGAATCAGTGCCAGCAGTTCTGCGGCAATTATGATGATGTGGTATCTGAAGCTGATTGGAGTTGCATCTGCATTTGCACAGGCACGCGTATCAATAAAGACCTTCTGTTTCTGGGATTCAACAAACCAGCCATTCTGTTTCTTTAACAGATACATTTTTCGATGCGCTGAAAGCTGGATATACATAATTCCCAAAACGAACACGAAAATCCAGATTATAAACACAATAATGAAAATAATCATGCTTACAAAATTAAGAAAGCATATGGATATTGCGAGTACTGCATTGATATTCTGAAAATATTTCATACTTTTCTTAAAGCGTGCCATAAGCCTGGTGACATCGTCATCGTTAACATGGTCGCCTGGAATGTGGACTCCGATAAGCATTCCGTTGTTGTATCTGTAGTTGGATTCATATGCAAATCTCATGATCAGGACTGTGAACATGTTGCATACGAAGAATAGCATAAACATTGCGATTTTCATAAGGAAACCTCCTTGTATAGTGGGTCTGTGTTAATGCATGTGTGAATACAGGCATATTACATTGTGCAGGGATTCATCTTGGAATAAATGTTTTCGCACATTTTTAAGAATTCTTCCTTATCCATTCCTGTAATGCTTGCTTCTGCTGACAGCAGCTCAAGCTCTGATTCAAGCTTTTCCCTGAATTCAATATCCATATTGATATTCTCAGCGACAAATGCACCAAGTCTTCTATCAGTTTTAATAAAACCCTCAGCTTTAAGAATCTGGTAAGTTTTATTGACGGTCATTGTATTAACGCCTGCGTCAGAAGCAAGCTGTCTGACAGTCGGTAGTTTCTCGCCAGCCTTAAGTTCTCCCTTGCCGATTCCTTTAACAATCTGATTCCTTAACTGCACATATATGGGTGTGTCGCTCGCAAAATTAAGTTCAATAACCATGTCGGGCTCCTTTCTGTAAAGAGAGGTGATTTTTGTCTTATTTGTATTATATATAGTAATACAGGTAAGACAAAAAGTCAAGAGAACAGGGTGAGGATAATTATAGGCATGAGATAATATTTGGGAAATGCCTACACAATTATGGTAATTATGTAGATTAGTAGGTCTGTTGAGGAGAATGCGAAGTGGTAAAAGAGAATATTGACAGAGAAAGACCTACGCAGGGAGGGAAAATTGGCAGGATAGTAGGTCTTTCGAGAGGGATGAGATGGAATAAAAGAGAAACTAGAAGGAAAAAGACCTACACAAGGAAGGGAAAATGGCAGGATAGTAGGTCTTTTGAGAGGGATGAGAGGGAATAAAAGAGAAACTAGAAGGAGAAAGACCTACGCAGGGAGGGAAAATTGGCAGGATAGTAGGTCTTTCGAGAGGGATGAGAAGGAATAAAAGAGAAACTAGGAGGAAAAAGACCTACGCAAGCTAAGAAAACAAGATGTTTAGTAGGTTTACGGAGAAAAAAGCGTTCCGAAGAAAAGAGGCATCAGGAAAACAACCAGAAATCCTATAAACACTATTGACATATAAACCTAGTAGGTATATAATCTGCAACATAGTAACATATAAAATTAGTAGGAATTAATAAACGTTTTAAGGATGGCGGGGTATTCGATAAGATATATGAGAAGAAGTAATTATAGAATATATAAAAGTAATTAAGGGAAGGGGAAACGACAGAATGAAAGAGAAGAAAAGAAAGAAAAAAAGAGTAATACCGGGCTTTGGTCTTTCATTTGGAATAACAATTGCAATGTTAGGATTCATTGTTGTTATCCCTTTATGTACCCTTGTGATATTCTCGGCAAAGCTGTCGTTTACGGAATTTATAACGACAGTTACAAGGCCGAGGGTGCTTTCAAGCTACAGAGTAAGTATTGAGACTGCGTTAATCGCGGCACTTATAGACGCAGTTATGGGAACAATTCTTGCATGGGTTCTTGTAAGATATAACTTTCCGGGTAAGCAGATTATGAATGGAATAATTGAACTTCCATTTGCACTGCCGACAGCTGTTGCGGGTATAGCACTTACACATCTGACAACAACTAATGGCTGGCTTGGAGCATTTTTTGGCAAATTTGGAATCCGGATTGCATATACAAGGCTGGGAATTATATTCGCACTTATATTCGTTGGAATACCATTCGTAGTGAGGGCTGTCCAGCCGGTGTTAGAAAAGGTGGATATCCAGTACGAGGAGGCAGCCAACATGCTTGGAGCAACCAACAGACAGACAGTATTCAGGGTAATTCTTCCAGAGATACTTCCGGCACTTATCGGCGGATTCACAATGTCATTCGCAAGAGGACTTGGCGAATATGGAAGTGTCGTATTTATAGCAGGAAATACACCATATGAGACAGAGATAGCACCGCTTATGATTATGTCAAAATTACAGGAATATGATTATGCAAGTGCAACATCAATAGCACTTGTAATGCTTTTCATCGCATTTATTATTCTCTTTATAAATGCAGTGTTACAGAGCAGGACATCGAAGATTGTAAGTGGAATTTCATAGAAAGGGGTTAGTGTATGAACATTAGAAAAGATTCAAGTCCGTTAAAATGGATTCTAATAGGTATAAGTGTGTTGTTTTTATTTGTGATGCTTATTCTGCCCCTCAGCTATGTAATGTATACAGCATTTTCTAAGGGTATAAAGGTGTTTTTGGCAGCAGTTACCGACAAATACGCGCTTCATTCAATTAAGCTGACAATAGAGGTTTCGCTTATCGCGGTTGTGTGCAACACATTTTTTGGAATATTTGCTTCATGGCTTATTACGAAATTCCAGTTTAAGGGCAAGAAGATTATATCTACTTTAATAGATTTACCACTCACAGTTTCACCGATTATAGCAGGTCTTATATATGTGCTTACATTCGGTAGACAGAGTTTTATATATCCATATCTTAAGGCTATGGGAGTAAGAATTATATTCGCAGTTCCGGGTATCGTGCTTGCGACTATATTTGTAACGTTTCCATTCATATCAAGGGAGCTGATACCGGTTCTTACATCGCAGGGAACTGACGAGGAGGAGGCCGCAGCGCTTATGGGTGCCAATGGCTGGACTATATTCTGGAAGGTTACATTCCCGCATATCAAATGGCCGCTTCTCTACGGTATTGTACTGTGTACAGCGAGAGCTATGGGGGAGTTTGGCGCGGTATCCGTTCTTTCAGGACATCTGCGCGGAAGAACTAACACGATGCCGCTGTATATTGAACTTCTGTATCAGGGATATGATTTTACGGGAGCATTTGCAGTGTCAGCAATTCTTGTGCTGATGGCGGTTATTATACTTGTGCTTCGAAGTGTACTTGAATACAAGGGACAGCAGGCAGCTAAGGCAGAGAAAGGGCAGCAGGAAGGATAGAAACGCACTACAACAGAAAGGCGGAACAGATTATGGCAGATTTACAGCAGGATACAGAGAAATATGTAGAGCTTCGTAATATCAATAAGACATATGGCACATTTAAAGCTTCGAATAATATTAATCTTGGAATAGGGAAGGGCAAGCTTATTGCACTGCTTGGACCTAGCGGAAGCGGCAAAACTACAATCTTAAGAATGATAGCAGGTCTTGAGACTGCGGATTCAGGTGATATTATTATTGATGGCAAGGTTGTTAATGATGTGCCGGCAAGTAAGCGTGGAATAGGTTTTGTTTTCCAGAACTACGCACTTTTCAGATATATGACAGTGTATGATAACATTGCATTTGGATTAAAGGTTAATAAATGGAAAAAATCGGACATTAAGAAACGTGTTGATGAGCTTATTGAGCTTGTAGGACTTTCAGGCATGGCGAAAAGATACCCTAGCCAGTTATCAGGCGGACAGAGGCAGAGAGTAGCATTTGCAAGGGCATTAGCACCTAATCCGGAGCTTCTGCTTCTTGATGAACCATTTGCAGCAATTGATGCGAAGGTAAGACAGGAATTAAGAAGCTGGCTTCGTGACATGATTACAAAGGTTGGAATCACAAGTATATTTGTAACACATGACCAGGATGAGGCAATTGAGGTTGCTGATGAAATTATTGTCACTAACAAGGGACATATAGAGCAGATTGGAACGCCAAGACAGATATACAGAGAGCCTGAGACAGCATTTATGGCGGAATTCATGGGACATCCGGTACATGTTGACCGGATTAATAAGATTAAAGGTTTTAACCAGCTTGACGATTCTGTTAAGGCGGTATTAAGACCTGAGAATGTCAACATCACAAGGCTTGATGAGAAAGTTGATTCAGCCGCTTCTGTTGAGAAGGGCGTGGTTGTAGGTAAGCTTTTCATGGGAAAGGAAGTCGAGATAACTGTCAATGTCAACGGTATAGAGGTTGTCGGGACAAGAAATGTAGAGGAAGCTCCGATAAAGAAGGGTGAGGAAGTAAATGTATTTATTCACAGGGCATTTACTTACGGCGCAGATGGAATTGTCAACATTGTTGAAAATGCAAATAAGTTCGAAGACTGGATGGTTATCTAGAATATACAAAATGGAGAAAAGCTGATTAATATGCTTTTCTCCATTTTATGATTTTAGTTATTATTTTTTTTGAGTCCGTATCATTTGCTCTACATATTCCATAATGTAGTAGTTATCCTCTGGCATCTGGCAGCCTACTATGTAGATGCCGTCATTATCAGAACATCTTATAATCTGACCCTCTAATACAGAATGTGCAGGCAAATCAAAATTATCAATTGAAACAGTAATGATTTTGCCTTTGTTATTAGAGAAAAATCTGTCTTTTGAGAGAAATGCAAAACCATTGGCACTCAGATTATCAAGTTTTCCTTCAAATGTTTCGTCTGTACCCTTTACTGTAATTGTACAGTGATTATTCATATTAATTCTAGGATATTTACGACGGTTAAGAATCTGCGGTCTTGTTGTGATTGTAACAATGCCCGTTGTTGCAGATGCTTTTTTATCAGCTGCAATCTTAGCGTTTTCCCAATGGTATATTACATTTTCAACTGTTACTAACATGTCACATTCAATTGCTGAATTAACTGCAGGCAGTGCCTTCTCAAGTTCAAGAGTTATGCTGTTGTCATTATGTGTCTTAATGGTTCCGTGATATTCAACATTTTCACCATGAGTACCTTTAAGGATTGCGGATGCCTTCATGCCTGTCTTAATATCTTCAATACCCATGAAACCGCCAACACCAAGTTCACACATAAGAGCCTGTATTGTATTTTCCATGGTATTGATATTAGTAGCACTTTCGTCATATTTACTTACAATACGGCTGCTGATATCTCTTGAATTAGTTATGCACTCTGTCATGGTATCAACTATATCTGATACCTGGGACATGTTGCTTACAAGCTGCTTGTTAGCAGATTCAACATCTTTAATGGCTGTATCAATAATATGTATATGGTCTTCAATCTGAGTAGAATCAGATGTGATAAGACTGATACTTTCACTTGTCTGTTTAATCTTGTCAAGAGTAACCTGTATAAGTGATAAAGTCTCTCCAATAGAAGAAAGCATTTTATCGGAGATTACAGCAAGACGGTCTAATGCACTCTGTATTTCACTGGAAGAGGTCTTAGTTTCTGTGCTTAATGCACGAATCTGTTCAGCTACAACAGCAAAGCCTTTACCTGCATCCCCGGCTCTTGCAGCTTCAATAGAAGCATTGAGGGCAAGAAGATTGGTCTGGCTGGATATATTGTCGATAGCACTTGTCTGGTCTTTAACGGTCTTGAATTCTGATTCAAAATCATGCAGGATATGCTCAACCTCTGAAGAAAGCTCAGACATTGTAGTTGCTGTTGTAATAAGGTTTTCAAGGTCGCTTGAGCTTGTGTATGCATGCTCCTGTGACTCAGAAGTAAGGCTTACCATATCGTCAATAAGCTGAGCAACATGTTCTACCTGTGAGCTTATGTCAGTTGTCATATCAGTGGAAGAAGCAGTATGGCTTCTTAAATCTTCATTATTGCTTGAAAGTTCGTTCATGCCAAGCATGATAACATCAGAACCATGCTTATTCTCTGAAGCCAGTTCGCGTACAACAGTAATTCCACTCATAATAGAATTACAGGAAGTCTTAACTTTCTCAACAGTTGAAACAACTCTGTCAAGATCAGCTTTAATACTTCCATTCAAAGCACCATCGGATTCATTAAGGTGTCTGATAGACATAACATAGCAGATGTAGCATAGAAGAAGACATGCAACCTGTAACTGGTAATTCTTCATATCTGCATCAGACCTGCATCCGAGAACAACATATCTGTACACATCACTGACAATAACAGAGAGTACATTAGCAATACCGCAGTTAATCATGAATTTCTTGTTCTTATATAGAACGAGAAGACTCATAACCGGGAGAATGTATGTGAATGAAATCGGAGAATCAGTTGTGCATATTACAAATGTATAGAAAATACCATAACCAATAACAAGACATAATCTGTACGCATCAGTTGCTTTTCCCTTGATTCTGAAAAATAATTCTCCAATAAAGAAAGGTATCCAGCAAAGTGCAACAAATATTATGTAGCTGCTTTTTGGATAGATTCCATTAGCTGCATCAGTACCATAATTGGCGGTCAAAAGGAGTGAGAAAACAAGCCATATCCGACGGGCTTTAATATTAGCCTTGGCTTTAAAAACATTAGCATCGTAGTTCATAGAATAATCTCCTATAAAATATAAAATTGTTAAGTTAGTGAAGTATTTTATCACGAAAATAAACTAGTTTTATTTTATAGCAAATATTTACTATTTTCAACAGAAATATCTTAAATATGGGGAGAAAAAATGAGGAGAATATGATACCTATAGGTAGTCGCATTTTGAAACATCTTATAGGTAGAAAATAAATATGACTATAATGTTAGAATGAAAATCAACCTATCAAAGCATAATATTATGCAAGCTTATAGGAAATTTCTTCTAAGAGCGGGACGAAAGGATAGTCTCTGACAGTAAAAGAAGCAAAATTTACCTATAGGATGATTGATTTCTATGAATATATAGGAGGGACTGATAAAATATATGTGGGCTGATTATAAAATCATGATAGAATAGAGAAATATAATCATAATATTCAGGTAAATAACCAAAAGAGAAGATTTGCTTAATAATATTAAAACAATCTGGTTATATAAACGGAAACAGAGTGAAAATTATTAATTATATTAAGAAATTTAAGAATTCTTAAGAAATATTTAATTTTCTTATTGACAAATTATCAACAAAGGAATATTTTAATGTACAAATCAACAGTCAAATGCGAAGAACAGGAAATGACTTCTTCATATCACCGCTCACAGAAAGCCGTCAGTTGATGAGAGATGGCAGCAAGGAATGATTAAGCCCTCACCTGCGAGCAGTTCTGGTGAAAGACAGGCAGATGTCTAGTAGTTGGAACCGGTACCCATCGTTAAAAGGGCATGCCATAAGAGATGAATATACCAAGTGGCAGTAGAGTGGTCGGAGTATCCGGCAAGCAAAGTGGTAACGCGGAAGTAGAAATAATATACCTTCGTCTTTGCACATAATCCAGTAATGGATTAGTGCATCGACGAAGGTTTTTTTGTGCGAGCACCGCGACAATGTCAGAACGCAGTTCTGACATATGAGCTACGAGCTATGGAAGCACTGAGAATCATAGCACCGCTTCCACTGCGTTTGACTGGTGAAATATATTTTTATAGGAGAGAGACATTATGAACACATTAGTAATCGTGCTTATCGCGGCAGTTGTACTTTTTGGTGCATACATGGTTTATGGCCGTTGGTTAGCAAAGAAATGGGGTATCGACCCTAAGGCAGAGACACCAGCCGTTAAATATAACGACGGTAAGGATTTCGTTCCAACTAATGGCTGGACAGTTTTCAGTCATCAGTTCTCATCAATCGCAGGAGCAGGTCCTGTAACAGGTGCTATTCAGGCAGCAGCATTTGGATGGTTACCAGTTTTACTCTGGATCCTCATCGGTGGTGTATTCTTCGGAGCAGTTACAGACTTTGGTGCACTTTATGCTTCAGTTAAGAATGAAGGTAAGTCAATGGGTATGATCATTGAGAAGTACATCGGTAAGTTTGGCCGTAAGATTTTCTTACTTTTCTGCTGGTTATTCACACTTATCGTTATTGCAGCATTTGCAGATATGGTTGCAGGTACATTTAATGCTTACACAGTAAATGCTGATGGTGCTACTGTTTTATCAGCAGCAGCTAAGACAAATGGTTCAGCTGGTATGGTATCTATCATGTTTATGGTATTTGCCGTAGTATTCGGTCTTATCCAGAAGAAGTTAAATCTTTCAGGCTGGAAAGAAGCAGTACTTGGTATTGTGTTTATTATCGCAGCATTTGCTGTTGGTATGTTCTTCCCACTTGAGTTCAACAAAGATGTATGGAGTTATATCACATTTGTATATATCTTCTTCGCTGCAGTTATGCCAATGTGGTTAATGAAGCAGCCTCGTGACTATATGACAACATTCATGTTCATCTGCATGATCGTAGGTGCAGCAGTTGGTCTTGTAGTTGCACATCCTTCAATGAATCTTCCTGTATATACAGGATTCAATAATGCAAAGCTTGGAACAATGTTCCCAATTCTTTTCGTAACTGTTGCCTGCGGTGCCGTTTCTGGTTTCCACAGCCTTGTATCTTCTGGTACATCTTCTAAGACAGTTGAGAACGAGAAGGATATGCTTAAGGTTGGTTACGGCGCAATGGTACTTGAGAGTTTACTTGCAGTACTTGCCCTTTGTGTTGCTGGTGCAGCTGCCACTAACGGAGCGCTTCCAGCTAAGACACCATTCGCAATCTTCAGTAGTGGTGTAGCAGGATTTTTTGAAATGTTTGGTGTTCCAGTACATTTTGCAACAGTATTCATGACAATGTGTGTATCTGCTCTTGCTCTTACATCACTTGATGCAGTTGCCCGTATCGGTCGTATGAGTTTCCAGGAACTCTTCAGCGTAGATGATATGGAACATGCAGAAGGATGGAGAAAGTTATTGTGCAATACATACTTCTCAACAATCGTAACATTAGTATGTGGATTCATCCTTACTAAGATTGGATATGCAAATATCTGGCCATTATTTGGTTCAGCTAACCAGTTATTAAGCGCTCTTGTAATTCTTACACTCTGCGTATTCTTAAAGGTTACAGGACGAAGCAACAAAATGCTTTTCCCTCCTCTTATCATCATGCTTTGTGTAACATTTACAGCACTTGTACAGAGAACAATTGCAATGGTTAAGGCTATCAAGTTAGCAGCTTCTGTTACAATTCCTGCTGGACAGACATCTTGGGGAAGCGTATTCATCGCTAACGGACTTCAGCTTATAATTGCTATACTCCTTATTGTACTTGGTGTAATCATCGTAGTTAACTCAGTAAAGAGCTATGCAAAGAGCGAGAAGAACTCTGAGAAGACAGTAGCTTAATTGGTAAATATAATAAGCTATACATAATAAAATATACCGGGGCAGTTATTCTGCTCCGGTATGTTTTGTCTTATCGGAAGGTATTCCGATTTCTTCTATTATGTTGTCATCTATCTGGATATCTGTGAGTGTGTATTGTTCAGGTGCTTCTTTTATGTTGCGGAAAACATTACAGGTGCAGGTATTCTTTCTTATTATAATGTGTTCTGTGGAAGATGGCGGAATGTCAGTTCTTCCTTTCAGGTCAAAAAACTGTGTCCACGGATTGATGTTGATGAAATTAAATATCTTTCCCTGAACATATTCTATAGTGATGTATTCATAATGCTGTGGCGTGTCAGGACGCATTTTCAGCCAGAGCAGATTGTAACCTGAGTCGACCTTGATGTGACGCATTATTATATTCTTATTGTGTATGGATTCTGAGCCACATGTAAGGCATCCATGGCAGAATTCAAATGTGCAGTCCTCAATAATTATGCGTTCATTAGCACCATTGTCCGGGTCACTGTCAGCAAATGGTCCTTTGCCGCCTTTTAAAGCAACTGCGTCATCATTTACATTAATTGTGCAGCCTTTAATAAGAATATCAGTGCAGGCGTCAATGTCTATTGCGTCAGTGCTAGGTGCTTTGACAGGCGCAGAGGGGCTTGTAATGCGGCAGTTAAGGTAACGTACATGAGAACATCTATATAGGTGATTAGTCCAGAACTGCGAATTACAAATGTGCAATCCGGCAACAGTAACATTGGTACAGCCTGACATATAGATAAGCCTTGCACGCTGTTCGTCTTTGTTGGTGCAGTCGGGATTCCAGGTTCTTCGCTGCCAGAAGGCTTTCCAGCTTCGTAAGCCGTTACCGTCTATCGTTCCATTACCGCACAATGTAAAGCCATCGATTCCAGAAGCGTTGATAAGTGCAGTAAAATACTGACAGGTTTCACCTTCTATTCTTGTTTCACAGACCGGATAATCGCTGATGTCGTCACTTCCCTTAAGTGTTGCATCGTCTTCAATATATAGATTAACTCCCTGTCTGAAAAATAAAGCTCCAGTCATGTATGTACCATGCGGAATAACGATTACACCGCCACCAGCATTGTATACAAGGTCTATCAGCTTCTGGAAATTATCAGTGTATATTCTGCCATCATCATGTATACCATAATCTGTAATAATATATTGCTTTCCCAGTTTGGTGAGTTCTGGAATGCTGGTATTGTGAAACCAGCCATCAACAGGAGTTCCGTCTGGGAAAATGTCTGAATGTATAGTGTCCATATATATAACTCCGTTTTTATTTGTTAAAAACTGTATTCCTTTTAAGCTTCCTGCATCAGAATACTCACAAGATTCTTGTATCTTTTGGTTTTCTCGATTATGTCGTCCTGCATGACACCATAATATATGAATATGTCACGCAAAATTTTGTTAAATTCCTTAATTGAGGACTTCTTTCCGGTCACGCCGCCTGTAATATAACCAGTGGTAGTTTCTATTTCAATATCCATATGTGCGTCATTATCCTCACGCACATACAGAAACAGGTTAATTTCGCTATTCATGTCATGCTTTATCTGCTTATACATGAATTTATATTCAGCAGAATTTCTGTCAGCTTCCTTAAATCCCCATTGTTCCTGAACATACTGACATACTTCCTCAATTGCATGATTATCGTCAAAAGAAATGCTTTTTTCTACCTCAGCTTTTTTTCTTTCATAAAGCATTTTCTTAAACTTATATGCAAAACTGGTTTTCCGGTTTCTTTTAACATATGCCGATGTTGGTCCATCAAAATTATCATAATCATTTACCCCATTCATAAATGAACCTCCAATATAACTTCATATTAATATGATAAAGGTATCGCGGGTAAATCACAATATTTTTATAAGAAAAAAATATTGACATAGTGTGTGACATACAGTATGATGAATTAAAATGATAGTGTGTGTGACACACTACAATCTGATGAATATTGTTGATTTGGATAATTAAGAAGGGAAGAGATTGAATGAATTGCGATGAAATTGTTTCAGGACTGATTCTGGAATTTCGAAGAGGAACACTTATCATGGTAGTGTTAGCACAGCTAAACAAGCCGATGTATGGGTATTCACTTATAAAAGAATTAGAAGGAAAGGGGATTTCAATAGAAGGGAATACTTTATATCCGCTACTGAGAAGACTGGAAAGTCAGGGACTTTTAAAAAGTGAATGGGAAACAGATGAAACGAAGCCGAGAAAGTATTACATCATTACAGAAGATGGAAAACTGGTTTATAAAAAAATTAAAGCACACTGGGAAAAATTTTCCCAGTCAATTAATGCTCTTATGGAGGTGGAATAAATGGTGAAAAATGATTTGATTGAAAGATATGTTTATGCAGTTACAAAATATATGAAGGCTGATTTGAAAAAAGATGTATCGGCAGAATTAGAGACAATAATACAAGATATGCTAGAGGAACGATGCGGAGATGTTATGCCAACTGAACATGATATCAGAGTTGTTCTGACAGAACTGGGAACTCCGGCAGAACTTGCTTCGAAATACAAGAGTGAAACACAGGATTGTTTAATTGGTCAGCCTTATTACAATCTGTATGTGTATGTACTGAAAATTGTAACGGCATGTGTTATCGGGGGGATGTTACTCGCACAGATTATGGCAGCAGTGATATCGCATACTATCTGGTATATAGCCATATTCAGGATTATAGGTGGAATTTTTGGCGGTGTATTGACAGGATTTGCATTTGTTACATTGTTGTTTGCGTTCTTCTATAAAAGAGGAATTAAGGTGGAAGGTTTAAGTAATGGGATAGATAATCTGCCGCCTGTTCCACAGAAAACGAATCAGATTTCAAAAGCAGATTCAATTATTGGAATTATCTTTTCAGTTATATTTACTCTTGTATTTCTTGTTTGTCCGCAGATTATATGTATTGCTTTTGTAAAGAATGGTGTCAGTGTGTATGAACCGCTCTTTAATCTGGAATACATCAGACAAACATGGTATCTGATTCTTGCATTTGGTATCTTAGGTATTGCAAAAGAAAGTGTGAAACTTATTGATGGAAGCTATACCCAAAGAGTAATGATTGTTACAATTATTACCAATCTTATTGATGGTTTATTAACATTCATTTGGTTGTTAAACGGAAGAATTATGAATTCTGCATTTTTTGATGGAGTTGAGCAGTTATTCGGAGAAAATGCAGAAATGATTTCGAAAATTTTTATGCATTTTAATAAGCTGTTCCTGGCAATTATTATTTTTGCATTAGCAATTAACTGTATTGAGACAGTTGTGAAATCAGTTAAATATAGCAGGAAATAAGGTAAGAATATAGCAGTTTGTATATATTATTTGCAGACAGTATAATAAACATTACAGAGCGGTTTCAAAAAATGAAAAAATTTAAACTTTTGAAACTGGGGGCCATATGAAAATTATTACATGAGATGCATAATTCTTCCTGTTTTCCACATACTACCCATACATTATAAATTATGGAAAGTATGTAAGAATCGGGAGGAATTATTAATATGAAAGCCACAGGAATTGTAAGAAGGATAGATGATTTAGGCAGAATTGTCATTCCAAAGGAGATAAGAAGGACACTTCATATAAGGGAAACTGACCCGATGGAGATATTTACGGATGCTGAGGGGCAGATTATTCTGAAAAAATATTCACCAATAGGAGATATTAGCACATTTGCAGGAAAATATGCAGAATCACTGTCGGATGCGACCGGAATGACAGTATGTATAACTGACAGGGAACAGGTTATTGCTGCATCAGGTGACGATAAGAAGAATCTGATGAATAAGCCTGTCACAAAGGAGCTTAATCAGGCAATGGAGGGAAGATGTACCATTGCTGCAGGTGAAGGAGAGGATGGATTTGTGAAAGTCACTGATGAGGCGCAGTTTAAGCAGGAAATTATGTATCCGATAATATGTCAGGGAGATGTTTTAGGTACTGTGCTTATGATGTCTATTGACATGAAGCCAAAGTTTACAGATAATGAAAAGAAAATGGTAAAGACGGCAGCTAACTTTTTAGGAAAGCATATGGAGTCGTAGAAAGAGAAGATTAAGGAGAAGAACATGAGATTAGATAAATATTTAAAAGTATCAAGACTTATAAAGAGAAGGACTGTTGCCAACGATGCATGTGATGCAGGAAGAGTAATGGTTAATGACAAGGTTGTGAAGGCATCTTATGATGTTAAAGTCGGAGACATTATTGAAATCCAGTTTGGTAACAAGAATGTAAGAGCAAGGGTTACAGATGTCAAGGATACTGTTAAGAAAGAAGAAGCAAAGGAAATGTTTGAATATCTTTAATTCAAAGTACCTGTAATCATATATTATGGTCATGCATATATTCTCATATAACGGAATATCTATAAGGAGGGTATATGGAGGAAAAGGTAAGGGTGAAGCGTCCACACAGGCTGAATATGGAGGACAGGAAAAGAATTGATTTTACAGGAATAACAGATGTAGTGTCATTTGATCCGGTTAAGGTTGTACTTGAATCTGATTATGGGCATATTACAATCAAAGGGGAAGGACTGCATGTTAACAGGCTTTCTGTCGAGAAGGGTGAATTAGACCTTGACGGAAGAGTGGATTCTGTATGTTATTCGGAGGCTGGCATGAAGAATAAGCAGGATTCGTTCATGAGCAGGCTTCTTCGATGATTAATGAGATTATATATTGGGAGCTTTATGCACTTGTGGTAAGCTTCTTTAATGGTGTTCTGCTTGCATGGATATACGATAATATAAGGGCTTTCAGACGAATTGTACGACATAAAACAGTTGTTTTTATGAGTGTGGAAGATATTATATATGGAATATATGCCGGATTAAGTGTATTTGTGATGTGCTTTAAGGTTGCAGACGGAATTATCCGCGGATTCATAATTATGGGGATTGCTGTGGGGGCATTTCTGTATTTTAAGTTTTTAAGCAGTTTTTATATAAGGTGGTCAGTAAGAATTATAAAAATTTTACTAAAACCGGCATGTTTTATATTGAAAAATGTGGTGCGTATTATTACAATACCAGTAAGAAGCCTTAAAATGTATATGAAACGCAGGAAAGATATGGGTAAGAAGGAAGCACAAGGGTGAGGAATATATGAAATTAGAATCTAGAAGAGAGCGTGCAGAAAGGCTTAAGAAGCAGAGAAGGTCAACGCTGGCAGGAATGATTATTGCAATTATTGTTGTCGTGGCACTTGGCGTTGTTCTGTGGAGAGGCAAGGCAGGACTTGAAGAAAAGAATGCTGATTATCAGGCTCAGATTACAGAGTTACAATCCAAGATTGATGACGAGAATAAAAGAAGTGATGAATTGTCTGAATATGAGAAGTATGTCAAGACAAAGAAGTTCGTTGAGGAGATTGCCAAGAATAAATTCGGGCTTATATATCCTGACGAACTGGTGTTTAAGCCTAATAACAAGTAAAATTCATACCAAATATTATGTCGGAGCTGGAAGATTTTTTGAATCTTTCATGCTTCGACATTTTATTTATAAGCAGTCATATATACTTCACATTGGTGTAGTGCCGGAAAGGAAGTGGATATGAATGAAAAATACATATAAAGATGCCGGATATACTTATACTATTAACCGTCTGCAGGAAACAGCCAGAACATTCAGAAATCTTGGAGATGCATATGGAGAAACTAATCAGAAGCAGACGGGTTTTAAAAGACAATTGATTCTGGCTGCAGATATATTAGAGGAATGTGTTGCAATGAATCTTGATGCTAAAGCGCCGGATAAACAGGAGCGCAGGGAATTTGAGCGTAAATGTATGGCAATGGGGATATCTGTTAAGGATATAAAACTGGTTGACGGAAAGAGGCGTGAGATACTTGTAACTGCGAAAACATTTATGAAGGGGTGTGTGTCTGAGCGTGTATTAAGAGAAACAGTGAGCAGTGTATTTAAGGCAAAATTCTTTTCTAATCAGGACAACAGGGTGATTATAAATGAAGAACCGGACCAGTATGTGTTCTATCAGGAGAATCGTTTCAGGATTCTTTCAGGTATGGCGAGAAAATGTAAAGAGGAAGAGAATACAAGTGGGGATAACTTCCTGTTAAAGAAGCTGAACTGTGGAAAAATGGTTGCAGCAATTGCAGATGGCTGTGGAAGTGGTAAAAGGGCATTTGCAGAGAGCCGTATGGTGATTGAACTTATGGAAAACTGCATTGAAGCAGGATTCGAGGAAAAGACAGCGATTGATCTTATTAATTCTGCGTATATTGCGGGAACTACATTTAACAATCCTGTAACTATGGATATGAGTATTATTGACTGTCAGGCGGGAGTTATTAACTGTATTAAACTTGGAGCTGTATCCACATTTATAAAAAGAGATAACTGGGTTGAGATTATTAAGTCAACAACGCTTCCGATGGGAGTGTTAGAACAGGTGGACTACGATTGTACGACTAAAAAGCTTTATGATGGTAATTATATTATAATGATAAGTGATGGTGTGCTTGATAATCTGTCTGGAATTAATAAGGAGGAACAGATGGTGGAGATTATTAATAATATAAATGTAAAGAAGCCGGCAGGCATTGCGAAAAAGATTCTTGAGGAGTCCCTGAAGAATAATAATATGGAGGCTTTTGATGACTGTACAGTTATGGTACTGGGAGTGTTTGACACTTATGTGAACGTATAATATAATTCTCGCATGAATGAAATTATAGATAAGATTTACAGATATATTGAACAGAATAATATGCTTACGGACTGCGAAAGAGTGGTTGTCGGTCTTTCAGGCGGCGCGGATTCTGTGTGTCTGCTTATGGTGCTTAAGGGGTATATAGAGAGGAAGCATCTACAGACAGAATTATGTGTGGTGCATGTCAATCATGGCATAAGGCAGGAGGCAGGAGATGATGAGGAGTTTGCCAGAATCTTGTGTGAACGCATGGGTGTTGAATTCATGGCGTATCATATAGATGCCGCCGGCCTTGCAAAGCAGCTTGGAATGAGTGTTGAGGAAGCAGGAAGGAAAGAACGGTACCGTATATTCAATGAGGCATGTAAAGGGCGTAATGCAAGGATTGCGGTTGCACACCATATGAATGACCAGGCAGAAACAGTTCTTATGAATCTTTCCCGAGGAACTTCACTTAAAGGAATAGGTGGAATCAGACCGGTAAGGGATAATATTATAAGACCTCTGCTTTCAGTGACGAGAGCTGAGGTTGAGGAAGTACTTAAAGACTTTAACCAGCCATATGTTACTGATGCAACGAATCTGTGCAATGATTATACGCGTAATTCTTTAAGAAATGTTGTTATTCCGTACATGACAGAAAAGGTTAATGCACACACTGTTGAAAATATTGCTGATGCAGCAGAGGAGCTGCAGAAGAATTTTGATTTTATTGAGGCAGAGGCCAAAAAGGCTTATGATAAGCATGTATATGTGGGAGATACGGTGGTTTTAAGGCTTTATGGGGAGGAGTTTGCAGGACTTCATGAGGTCATAAGAAAGAGAGTTATCTACAAGGCAGTACATGCACTTACACAGACAGCAAAGGATATATATAAGGTTCATGTGAATGCTGTAGATGAGCTTATACGAAAACAGGTTGGCAGCAGTGTAGATATATGTTATGGACTGTGTGCGGTAAAAGGGTATGAGGATATCACAATAAGCAGGAAAAATGTGGCATCTCGGACACATGTTTCTTCGGACCTCATACATGTACTTACGCCGCAGGAGCTTAAAAGACTTAATTCAGGTGAAAATATTACCATAGAAGAAAACATTTATTATAATAATGATGGCAAGACGGAATTAAGAAAGGTGCATATTGTAATTTCACTTCATTCTAATTATGAAAAAAACAGAAATTACGCTAATAGTTGCTATGCGAAATCCTTTGATTATGATAAAATACAAGGAAAGCTCTGCATAAGACACCGTACTGATGGCGACAGGATTGTTGTGAACAGGGCGGGAACGTGGCGCAAGCTGAAAAAAGAATTCATTGACCGTAAAGTACCTGCCGATATGAGAGATAATGTGCTTGTTGTTTCTGATGATTCGGGAGTTTTATGGGCTGTCGGGGTAAGAAGAAGTGAGTGCGCCCTTATCGATGATGAAACAAGGAATGTGCTGGATATAACTATACAATAGAGTTAATATTAAGATTGACAAAGGAGAGAAACGATGAAAGAACCATTTATCAGTGTGCTTATATCTGAGGAAAAGCTGAATGAAAGGATTGCACAGCTTGGAGAGCAGATAAGTAAAGACTATGAGGGTAAGGAGGTTAAACTTATCTGTATTCTTAAGGGAAGTATTATATTTACATGCGAGCTTGCCAAGAGAATTACTGTACCTGTTAAGTTTGATTTTATGCAGGTGTCAAGTTATGGAAGCGGGACATCATCAAGCGGTCAGATTAAGATTAAGAAGGACCTTGATGAGAGCATTGAGGGAGAGCATGTAATTGTTATTGAGGATATTATCGATTCAGGTAATACTCTTGCAAGACTTATGCCTATGTTAGAGGAGAGAAAGCCGGCAGATATATGTATATGTACTCTGCTTGATAAGCCGGAAAGAAGAGAGGTTGAGGTGGATGTTAAGTATAATGGCTTTAACATTCCTGATGAATTCGTTGTCGGTTATGGGCTTGATTATGACCAGAGCTATAGAAACCTTCCTTTTGTAGGAGTTTTACACCTTGACGAAGAGGCATAATTAATAAGGAGGAAGTGATGGATACTAAGAAAAAAAGGTCTGGAGGATTTGGAAGTATTTTCTTCATGATTATTATAATTGGTATTGTCTGGGCTGTTATCGCACAGATGAGCCAGAGAACAAGTAATTATAAGTATAAGGATTTTGAATCTGATTTAAAGAGCGGCAGGATTACAGATGTTGTTATAAGTCAGAATGCAGAAGTCCCAACAGGTACACTTACAATTACATTCACTGATGGAAGCAGGGATACTCTTAATGTATCTGATGTTGTTTCTGTACAGGAAAAGCTTGATGATAAAAATATTACATATACTGTAAGGGATGTTAAAAGAGACAGTGTATGGATGACAACTATTCTGCCATTTGGTATGTGTCTTATCGTTGTTGTAGCACTTATGCTGATGATGACTAGACAGGCTGGCGGTGGCGGTAATGCCAAGATGATGAATTTTGGTAAGAGCCGTGCAAGAATGATAAGTGGTGATGCCAATAAGGTTACATTCAAGGATGTGGCAGGACTTAATGAAGAGAAAGAAGAACTTGAAGAAATCGTTGATTTCCTTAAAGATCCTGTAAAATACACTAATCTTGGAGCGAGAATTCCTAAGGGAGTTATTCTTACAGGCCCTCCGGGAACAGGTAAGACTTTACTTGCAAAGGCTGTAGCCGGTGAGGCAGGAGTACCTTTCTTTAGCATATCAGGTTCTGATTTTGTTGAGATGTTCGTTGGTGTCGGTGCATCAAGAGTAAGGGATATGTTTGAGGAAGCTAAGAAGAATGCACCTTGTATCATATTTATTGATGAGATTGATGCTGTTGCAAGACGAAGAGGAACCGGAATGGGTGGCGGACATGATGAGAGAGAGCAGACTCTTAACCAGATGCTCGTAGAGATGGATGGTTTCGGAGTTAATGAAGGAATTATCGTTATGGCGGCTACTAACAGAGTTGATATTCTTGATCCTGCTATATTAAGACCGGGTCGTTTCGACAGAAAGGTAGTAGTAGGAAGACCTGATGTAAGAGGCCGTCTTGAGATTCTTAATGTTCATGCAGCCAAGAAGCCTTTAGGTGATGATGTTGACCTTGATAGCCTTGCAAGAACTACAGCAGGCTTTACAGGTGCAGACCTTGAGAATATTCTTAATGAAGCTGCCATTAATGCGGCTAAGAGCAAGAGAAAGTTCATTACTAATGCGGATGTCAACTATGCATTTGTAAAAGTTGGTATCGGTGTTGAGAAGAGAAGCAAGATTATATCAGAGAAAGAAAAGAAGATTACTGCATATCATGAATCAGGACATGCAATTCTTTTCCATGTACTCCCTGATGTCGGACCTGTACACACTATCTCTATTATTCCAACCGGAATGGGAGCAGCGGGATACACAATGCCACTTCCTGAGAAGGATGAGATGTTTAATACCAAGGGCAAGATGTTACAGAATATCATTGTAAGTCTTGGTGGACGAGTTGCTGAGGAGCTGATATTTGATGATATTACAACAGGTGCGTCACAGGATATCAAGCAGGCAACTGCGACAGCAAGAGATATGGTTACCAAGTATGGCTTCTCTGACAGACTTGGTCTTATCAATTATGCAAGCGGTGATGAAGATGAGGTATTCATTGGAAGAGACCTTGCACATACAAGACCATATGGAGAGGATATTGCTACAGCCATTGATGAAGAGGTTAAGAACATTATTGATGACTGTTATGCACAGGCTAAGAAGATAATATCTGAGCATATGGATGTATTAGAGAAGAGTTCAGAACTTCTTCTTGAAAAAGAAAAGGTAACAAGAGAAGAATTTGAAGCGCTTTTTGATAATGGAAGCGGTACAGATGATGATGGTATTATGTGAACAACAATTGCATAGTAAATATGCACAAAATTTCCGAATAAATTTAGTGATGTTTGTGAACACTTATTGTGGGAAATAAGATATTATAATTAATGTAAAAACCCCCAATACATTATAGATAAAGCAGTAATGCTTATCGAAAAGAAATACCTTCTCTGAAAAAGGCAGTCACCCCATGGCTGCCTTTTTTGCTGTTTAAAAATCCTTTTCACTTGCTAAAATGTACTTTTAGATATAAAATCAGAATAGTATATGCTAAGGAGGATTCTCTATGAGAATAACCGGGGAAATGGGAAACTTAGCTGCCTGGGAAAAAAGACTTTTTTATATGTGCAGTGCAAGACCAACGCTACATCCAAGAGCGTTGTTTTCGGATGTTACAAGTGATTACAGAAATCCGGTAGAGCCAGTGCCAGGTGATGAGGTGACCATAAGGCTGCGTACTGGAAGATATAATGTAGATAAAGCATATCTGGTTGTGGATAATGTTGAACATGTTATGACAAGAGTAAGATCAGAGAGCATGTTTGATTATTATGAGGCTAAGATTAATGTCGGAACCGACAAAATATATTATTATTTTAAGGTAGAGCTTGGCAGAACAGTGTGTTATTACAATCAGATTGGGGCGATTAAAGATCTTAATCCGTATTATAATTTCCAGATTACACCAGGATTTAAGACACCTGAGTGGGCAAAGGGTGCAGTTATGTACCAGATATTTGTAGACAGATTCTATAATGGCGATAAGAGTAATGATGTGCTTGATGATGAATATAATTATATTGGAGAGCATGTCTGTCAGGTTAAGGACTGGAATAAGTATCCTGCCCAGATGGGAATAAGGGAGTTTTACGGAGGAGACCTCAAGGGTGTACTTGACAAACTGGATTATCTTGAGGGATTAGGAATAGAAGTTATATATTTTAACCCGTTATTTGTATCACCATCTAATCATAAGTATGATATACAGGATTACGATTATATTGACCCACATTTTGGAGTTATTGTCGATGATGAGGGTGAAGTGCTTAAAGAAGGTGACACGGATAATACCCATGCTACAAGATATATTAACAGAGTTACAAGAAAATCAAACCTTGAAGCCAGCAATGAATTTTTTGCAAAGGTTGTGCAGGAGATTCATGCAAGAGGCATGAAGGTTATTATAGATGGTGTGTTTAACCACTGTGGTTCGTTCAATAAGTGGCTGGATAAGGAACACATTTACAGAGACAGTACTGATGAATATGCTCCGGGAGCTTTCGAAAGGTATGAAAGCCCATATCATAATTTCTTTAAATTTTATTCTAACCAGTGGCCTGATAATAACTCATATGATGGCTGGTGGGGACATGATACTCTTCCTAAGCTTAATTATGAAGGATCTAAGGAACTTGAGGAGTATATTCTTTCTATTGGAAGAAAATGGGTTTCTGCGCCATACAATGTTGATGGCTGGAGACTTGATGTGGCGGCTGACTTAGGATATAGTCCTGAATATAACCATTATTTCTGGAAGAGATTCCGGGAAGAGGTTAAGAAGGCTAATCCTGATGCTATTATTCTTGCAGAACATTATGGCGATTCATATGAATGGCTGCAGGGTGATGAATGGGATACCATCATGAATTATGATGCTTTTATGGAGCCTGTTACATGGTTTCTTACAGGAATGGAAAAGCACAGTGATGAGGCAAGACCTGATTCATATGGTAATCCAGACTATTTTTTTGGTGCCATGCATCATAATATGGCAAGAATGGGCGGACAGAGTGTTGCAATATCTATGAATGAACTGTCTAATCATGATCATTCAAGGTTTTTAACAAGAACTAACAGGACAGTTGGAAGAACTAATACACTGGGACCTGAGGCTGCCAATAATAATGTCAACAAGGCAGTGTTTAAAGAGGCTGTTGTTATGCAGATGACATTACCAGGCGCGCCTACTGTATATTATGGCGATGAAGCAGGTGTGTGTGGATTCACTGATCCTGATAACAGAAGAACTTATCCATGGGGACATGAGGATACAGAACTGATTGATTTCCATAGGGTTGCAATAAAGATGCATAAAGAGAATGATGTATTAAGAAAAGGTTCATATAAGTCACTGTATTCAGCATATAATGTTGTTGCATATGGAAGGTTTACAAGTGATGACGCTGCAATCATTATTGTTAATAATAACGATGATGAGGTGAGAGCCAGAATTCCTGCGTGGGAAGTTGGTCTTGGTTTTGATGATGATGTTGAGCAGCTGTTGGTTACATTTGAAGGTGGATACAGTACAGACGGGCTTGGTTATCATCTTCAGAATGGCTGGCTTGATATTGGATTAAGAAAGACTTCAGCTGTGGTTCTTCATAAGATGAAGTGGTGATGCTGTATGTTGTATTTGCACAAGGGCAGGACTAATGTTATAATGCAATGAGACAGAATCGAAACAGAAAGGAATATTATAATGGAATCATATAATTCTAATAATGATAAACCAAAGATTAGTCTTAACCGCAAGAAAAGAATGTGGAACAGATACAGAAATTATATTGCCGGACTGGCAGTGTTAGTCGTGGCAGTTATTATAGTTGCAATAGTTTTAAAGAGCTGTAGTAATAAGAACAGCGACAGGCAGGATGATACTAAAGTAACAACTTCTCCTGTACAGCAGGAGAGTACAGCACCGGTAATACAGGAATCTAAGGAGCCTGCTGAGAACGTAACCGGGCAGACAACAGCAGCTGCTTCAGGCAGGACTTTATCTGTTTCAGGTACACCGGAGACAGTGGATTATACATCTTCATCGGCATACAGCAAGGCTGTATTTATTGGTGATTTTGTTGTAAGTGGTATTTCACAGTTTGGTTTTCTTCCTGATGCACAGGTTATAGCATCTAATTCAATGACAAGTGACAAGCTTACAGGATATCTTGACAGTATCGTATCCCAGTCACCTGATTCAGTGTATATTATGGTTGGTATTAATGACCTTAATTATGGAAGCAGATCTGTAGATGATATATATAAGTATGAGAAGGAATTTATTGAAGCAGTCAAGAGTGCAGTGCCGGCTGCTGATGTATATGTTCTTTCTGTACTTCCGGTAAGCCAGAGATTTGAATCTTCAAGCAAGGTTAAACAGGCTAATATTGATTCACTTAACAATAAGTTTTCAGAGAATGCGGCTTCACTTGGGATAACTTATATTGATGTTGCATCTGTTTACAAGGATGGCTCAGGATATTTTGGATCATCTTATACAGACAGTGGATACAATCTTAAGAGTGGATATTATGCATTTTTACTTAATGGAATTGCAGGAGTGAAGTAATGGATTTTCATGTAATGACATTGTTTCCTGATATGATTATGGATGGACTTAATACAAGTATAACCGGACGTGCAATTAAAGCGGGAGTTATGTCCGTTAAAGCTTATGATATCAGAGAGTATTCTAATGACAAGCATTTAAAAGTGGATGATTACCCTTATGGAGGTGGCGCAGGAATGGTTATGAGAGCTGCTCCTGTGTGTGATTGCTATGAGGATATTGTAAGGAACATTGGAAAAAGGCCAAGAGTTGTTTATATGACTCCTCAGGGCTATACATTTACACAAAGCATGGCAGAGGAGTTTGCCAAAGAGGATAATCTGGTTATTCTTTGTGGACATTATGAAGGAATTGATGAAAGAGCATTGGAGAATATAGTTACAGATTTTGTATCTATAGGTGATTATGTTCTTACGGGAGGCGAGTTGCCGGCAATGGTTGTCATTGATACAGTTTCAAGACTTGTTCCAGGAGTTCTTAATAATGAAGAATCTGCTGAAAAAGAAAGTTTTTCAGATGGTCTGCTTGAGTATCCGCAATACACAAGACCAGCAGATTATAATGGGAAAGCTGTTCCAGAGGTGCTTTTATCAGGTCATCATGCTAATATTGAAAAGTGGCGACATGAAAAGTCACTGGAGAGAACTAAGAAATACAGACCAGATCTGTATGAAACATATGTAAAGGAACATCCTGATGAATTCAGGTAAATTAGGGAGAGGGCATTATCAATTATAAAGCAGAGGTTTAAGCTATGGTAGATTTGTTTAAAGCTGAGACTGTTAATTCAGACATTCTTATTGATGAGAAAATGTCAATTGTAACAGCAGATGAAAATTTTGAAGCGATTTCAGGAAATAATGCACTTTTTGTATATACAAGATATATACATCCTGATGATGTCAGCAGATTCACAGAAGCGTTAAAGGATTACGCTGAATCTGGTAAGTTTATTGTTGTAAGAATGTTATATCAGACAGGCGAATATCACTGGATGCTTACAAGAATTACAGATGGTGGGGTATCTGAGACAAGAGGTCATATGTATGACATTAATATTATGGATGCCGCATTAATTACTACACAGATAGATAACCTTAATTCACAGATTGAGAGATATTCAAGTTATCTTGGCATGTGTGAAAATGTTCTGTTTTCTTATGATATACTTAACGATGACTTTAATGTATTTATGACATCAGATGGACACCAGACTTTGTCTTTTTACCGTGGAACATTAAATGCATGGGAAGAAGATAAGATAAAGATTGATGCACTTGGGCTGAATGAGGTAAAAGAACTTGATGGATTCTGCAAGGCACTTGCTAATGGTGAGAAGTTATTCAAGCGGGAGATTACTATCAATATACTTAATAAGCCTGGAAGACTGGATAGATGTCTTGCAAGAGGTAATACTATTGTTGATGCATATGGAAACAGTATTGTTATAGGTACTATTATAATACTTGAGAGTTCAGATAATCATGTAGTTGAAGAACTCAACATAATATCTGATATGAAGGATCCGGGTACAGACCTGCTTAACAAGCGTGCTATTACTGATTATGTAAGAAAGCTTATAGATTCACAGCCAGGACACACTGTAACAATTGCTATTATTGATATTGATGATTTTAAGACTATTAATGATACATATGGACACATGTTTGGTGACGAAGTTCTTTGTAAGGTTGCAGATATCTTAAGAGATGCAGTTGGAAGCAGAGGATTGTGTGGAAGAATTGGCGGAGATGAGATGTTTATCGTTATGGAAGGACTTAATGATAACGAGGGTATAAGGAATGTTTTAAGAACGATACGCAATAATACAAAATGGCTGTATCATGATGATCCGCGTAATATTAAGATTACATGTTCAATTGGTTCGGCAACTTATCCTAATGATGCCAAGAATTACGATGAATTATTTAAGATAGCAGATAAGGTCCTGTATCTTGCTAAAGAAAAAGGTAAGGACAGATATATCATTTACCATGAGGATATTCATAGGGAATATGTATATGGAATGGGAAGGATTGTTGACCTTAATGATAAAGTGTTTTACAAGTATCATAAGATGGAGATTGTTAATACCATTATCAGGGAATACAAGGAAGCTGATGACGCAAGAAGAAAGGAACTGATAGATAATGTGGCAGTAGCATTTAATATTAATACTATTGCAATATATGACAGAACTGAGCTGACAAAGCATATTCTGTATGGTGACCAGCGTATGACAGATGATGACGGAAGCTTTTTCAAGGAAGATAATTATATTCCCAACTTTAGGGAAGATGGCATATTTGTAATAGATAACATCAACTATTTTGAAACAAAGGCTCCTGCAGTATATAAAGTGTATTCTGAATACGGAATTGTTCAGGCAGTCCAGTACATTATCGGTGGAGATATTAAGAAGAATAACAATATTATTTCTTATGGAAGATATAAGCTTGATAAGAAATGGGCAGAGAGCGACATGAATTTCCTTGCTATTATAGGTGATTACATAGGAAGAGTATTCCTGAAAGAGAGAAAACATGATTAACAGATATGTTGCACTGGATGTTGAGACTACAGGTCTTAATCCGGCTGTTGACAGAATTATTGAAGTTGGAATGGCAAGAGTGGAAGATGGTCAGATAACACAGAAGTATTCTACGCTTGTGTATCCGGGAATAAGTGTAAGTGAGCGCATAACAGAGCTTACAGGCATACATAATGAAGAACTGGCAGGTAAGCCGAGAATTGAAGAAATTATAGGAGACATAACACGTTTTATAGGTGACTGGCCAATACTTGGACATAATGTTACATTTGACTTCAGTTTTCTTAAGAGAGCAGCAGTCAATAATGGATATACTATTACTGATGATGGAATTGATACATTAAAGATTGCCAGAAGGCTTCTTCCAGAGCTGGAACATAAGAATCTGTCTTTTTTGTGCCAGTATTTTAATATTGATCCGGGAAGGTCACACAGGGCTTATGATGATGCAGTGAGTGCAAGTGTACTTTATGGGAAATTAGAAAAATTAAAGCCAGAAGATAATAGTTTCAGCAATACTACGAAGCTGGTATACGTTGTAAAGAAAGATTCACCTATAACGCCGCCTCAGAGAAGATATCTTGCAGCTCTTGTAGAAAAGCACAATATTAATCTGGAGATTCCGGTTGAAGAGATGACCAAAAGCATGGCGTCAAGACAGATTGATACAATAATAGCACAGTATGGAAAATAATTCGTACTGTGCTATTTTAGCATATTGTTAAGCTGCTCAATAATATTATCACGGCTGAGACTTTTAAGCATTCCAGCTTTTTCTTTTAGTTTTCTGATATCGTCAAATCTGTCTGTTGCAGCATATATTATTGCAAGGTCAATGTAGTTTGAGGATATATCTGAGCCAATGCTGATTCCGTACTCAAGGAATGAAAGAGCATCAGCTGTGTCGTTGTTATCAATAAGCGCATGACCTAATGAAGCGATTGCTTTTATGAGTGTAGTGAAATTGTCATCATATTCAGTAAGCTCTGTAAGATTAGCAGCTCCATATGACAGCTTAAGCTCAGTGTTGCTTATTCCGGTAAGGTTAAGTATTTTCTTATCTTTAAGTCCTGTAATTGTGTTGTATGAACGCATCATGCCAGAATTATTGGAAAGTAACTGGTTAAATGTTTCATTACCGGAATTAATCAGTGGAAGATTATCCGGAATTGATATATAATTAAGATTGCTAATGTCCTTACGGCGTACCTGATTGGCTCTTGATTCACGTTCAAGGAATTGCTGATTTCTTGATTTGTGATTCCTGGAGCTTCTTTTTATGGCAAACTGAAGGATGATTATGAGTATGATAAAATATGGCAGTATAAAATGCATGAATATATTCCTTTTCGTGTAGCCCCGCTGCTTAATTGTGTGGAGGTAATTATGATTAATTTCAATAATAAGAAAACAAAAAGATGCTTTACCGGAATACTTATATTGATACTGATTGTAGCAATGGTTGTTCCTATGGTTGCATACCTTATACCTTAATATTGAATTGCTTCACTGAAGAAGCTATATAAGAGTATAGAATTATTAACAATTTTATGCAACATTTTTGGAGAGATAAGTGATATGAAAAGAGGAAAAGTGTCTGATACAATTCTTGACAGGTCTGTTTTCAAACTGCTTGGCAGGAGAGGAAATACTTCAAAACCGGCATATGGACAGGATGCGGCGCATATACATAGTCAGGGATGGGATACGCTTGCAGCTGCTGCAACAGGAAGTCTGGCTGTATATAGGGCAGTTAATAACATAAGTGCAGCAGGTGGTGCGGCTGATTGTATTATGAATACAATTATAATAGATGAGAAATCAAGGGAAATACGTCTTAAGGAGATAATAAAGGAACTTGACAGACAGTGTCAGGTTGTTGGTGTAGGAATTGCAGGAGGTCATACTACAGTATGTCCGAATGTTAACAGTCCGGTTGTTTCTGTTACTGCAATTGGGCATAAGCTCAGAACACATCAGAAAGCTGTTGCAGGGCAGGATATTGTTATGACAAAGCATATAGGAATGAGTGGTATTAGAACTGTTATATCACACAAAAGGGATGAGATACTTAATGTTTTGCCAGAGGACGTTATTAATAAGGCATTTGCTGCTGATGAAGAACTCATTATAGCTAAAGAGGCACAGATATTTATAAAGCAGAATATTCACGGGGCAATGCATGATGCATCGGAAGGCGGCATATTTGCGGCACTGTGGGATATGGCCGAATATTCAGGTACAGGTCTGGATATAGATTTGAGGCATATTTCCGTAAAACAGGAGATAATTGAAATATGTGAATTATTTAATATCAATCCATATATATTGGATTCTATGGGATGTTTGTTAATGACATGTGAAAATGGATGTGATATAGTAAATATAATGAACCAGAATGGAATTGAGGCCGCTGTCATTGGTAAGATAACTGATGGTAACAACCGGATTATTCACAATACAGAGGAAGACAGATATTTAGGGCTTCCTGAACAGGATGAAATATACAGATTTATATAATTAGCAGGAGGATTGCGTTATGAGAGAGAAGATTCTTGATGTTCTTGAAAAGAATGGAAGGATAGACCTTAAGGAGATGGCTATTATGCTTGGCTATTCTGAAGCAGAGGTTGCCAATGAAATAGCGGATATGGAGAAGGAACATATTATCTGCGGATATAATGCGGTCATTAACTGGGATAAGACTAGTGAAGAGAAAGTAACAGCACTTATTGAGGTTAAGGTTACTCCACAGAGAGGATTAGGTTTTGACAGTATTGCAGAGCGCCTGTACAAATATGATGAAGTAACATCAGTTTATCTCATGTCAGGAGGCTTTGACTTTACTGTTATTATAGAAGGCAAATCAATGAAGTCAGTGGCTCAGTTCGTCGCGGCGAAGCTCGCACCATTAGATTCAGTCCTTAGCACATCTACACATTTTGTGCTTAAGAAGTATAAGGACTATGGAACAATAATAGAGGACGAGGCTAAAGACGAAAGGATGCTGATTACACCATGAGAAACCCATTATCACAGAAAATAACAGGCATACAGCCATCAGGAATAAGAAAATTCTTTGATATTGTAAGTGAGATGCCTGATGCAATTTCGTTAGGAGTAGGCGAACCAGATTTTGATACTCCATGGAATGTAAGAGAAGAAGGAATATATGCCCTTGAGAAGGGAAGAACATTTTACACATCTAATGCAGGTCTTAAGGAATTACGAGAAGAGATATGTAATTACCTTGCAAGAAAGATGAACCTTCATTATGATCCTATGAAGGAAGTACTTATAACAGTAGGTGGAAGTGAGGCAATTGATGTTGCATTAAGATGCATGTGTGACCCAGGGGATGAAGTGCTTATACCACAGCCAAGCTATGTATCTTATCTTCCATGTGCAATTATGGCTGATGCAAAGCCAGTGATAATAGAACTAAAGGAAGAGAATGAGTTCAAGCTTACTAAGGAAGAGCTGCTTGCCAGTATAACAGATAAGACTAAGGTACTTGTTATGCCATTTCCTAATAATCCAACAGGTGCTGTTATGACAAGGGAGGAGCTTGAAGAGCTTGTACCTGTCATAATTGAGAAGGATATATATGTTATATCAGATGAGATATATTCAGCACTTACATATAATGGAGAGCATTGCTCAATAGGAAGTCTTCCAGGGATGAAGGAGAGAACTATCGTTATTAATGGCTTTTCTAAAGCATTTGCAATGACAGGGTGGAGACTTGGATATGCGTGCGGTCCAAAGGAAATTATAAGCCAGATGACTAAGCTTCATCAGTTTGCAATTATGTGTGCACCTACTAACAGCCAGTTTGCTGCAATAGAAGCTCTTAAAAACTGTGATATGGAAGTTAATAAGATGGTTGAAGCTTATGACCAGAGAAGAAGATATCTCATGCATGCATTTAAGGAGATGGGACTTGACTGCTTTGAGCCATTTGGTGCATTTTATGTATTTCCTTCAATTAAGAAGTTTGGCTTATCTTCGGAAGAATTCGCAAACAGATTACTCAGGGAGCAGAAGCTGGCTGTTGTTCCTGGAACAGCATTTGGTGACTGTGGTGAAGGTTTTTTACGAATATCATATGCTTATTCAATTGACAACCTGAAACAAGGTCTTGAAAGAATAGAAAAGTTTATTAATACACTGAAGTAGGGAGATGAATGAATATGGCAGAGATTAATGTCAACCATATTAATCCATTTCTGATGGCAGCAGGCACAATATTGCGTGATGCCTGTCAGATGGAGATGAGTATAGGAAAACCATATGTTAAAACAACTGAATTTGGAGAGGATTCAGTTATAATTATGATAGGTATTACAGGTGAGATGAGAGGTCAGGTCATGATAGCCATGAAGATTACCAAGGCATGTGAGATTGCATCAAAGATGATGATGGGGATGCCGGTTCCAGAGCTTGATGAGATGGCAATGAGTGCAATAAGTGAACTTGGTAATATGATAATGGGTAATGCAGCGACTATTCTTTCAACTAAGGGAATTGGTATTGATATTACCCCACCTACATTATGCCGTGGAGCTATGAAGATTTCGCAGACATATGCCAAGAATATATGTATACCGATGTCTAGTGATGGTAGCATGGTTCTGGAACTTGATATTGCAGTAAAAGGTGACTGATAAGGATATGATTAATATAGTTTTACATGAGCCGGAGATGCCGGCTAATACAGGTAATATAGGAAGAACATGTGTGGCAACAGGCGTAAGGCTGCATCTTATAGGACCATTAGGATTTCAGATTAATGATAAGATGTTAAAAAGAGCCGGACTTGATTACTGGGATAAGCTTGATGTTACTGAGTATGATGATTATAAGGATTTTCTTGCTAAGAATCCGGGTGCTAAGGTGTATATGGCTACAACCAAGGCACATAAGACATATACAGAAGTTAATTATGAAGAAGACTGTTATATAATGTTTGGAAAGGAAAGTGCAGGAATACCAGAAGAGATACTTGTTGATAATGAGGATACATGTATCAGAATTCCTATGATAGGAGATATAAGATCACTTAATCTTTCTAATTCAGTGGCAATCGTTCTTTATGAAGCACTCCGACAGCATAATTTTTCACACATGAATTGCGAGGGACATCTTCACAGACTTAACTGGAAAGAATAATAATAAAACACACGGACATACAGGTTACGCATGTCCGTGTGTTTTTATTTTGCAAGTTCAAGTGTGAATATGAATTCTGTACCGACACCTACAGTACTTACAACATCGATATTCTCACCATGTGCCTGAATAACTTCCTTGGTTATTGAAAGACCAAGACCGGAGCCTTTCTTGTCACGGCCTCGTGAAGAGTCTGATTTATAGAATCTGTCCCAGATTTTATCAATATCTTCTTTGGCAATTCCGCAGCCTGTATCCTTAATGGATATCTGCGCTTTCTCGCCCTTTTCCTTGACTGTTATGTATATGTAAGAATTTTCTTTACTGAACTTAATGGCGTTGTCTATAAGATTATATATAACCTGCTGGATTCTGCCCTTGTCTGCCTTAACATTCTGTACACTGTTAGCATATGTAATATTGAATTTAATGCCCTTCTTCTTGCATGTTCCCTCGAATGTCTCAACAGTGTGTCTGATTATTGAATTAAGGTCAAATGTTGATATATCAAGTCTTACTGACTTAGGATCAAGTTCATTAAGAGTAAGAATATTACTTGTCAGCTTAGTGAGTCTTTCGGTCTCAAAAAGCATTATACCTATATATTTATCAAGCATTTCAGGTGGAATAGTTCCATCCTGGATAGCTTCCAGATATCCCTTGATAGAAGTAAGCGGAGATCTGAAATCGTGAGATATATTAGACAGGAACTTCTGCTGGAATTTATCTGATTCATTAAGCTGTGAAGCCATGTAATCAAGAGACATTCCAAGACGTCCAATCTCATCATTATGCATAGGTTTAACGTGGTAGGAAAGATTACCTTTACTGTATTCGTTAGTTGCCCTTGTGATTTCTTTAATAGGTCTGTGAACCTGAAAGAAATATAGAACAAGGAATGCAGATGACAGAATAAGTACAATTGCAAGTGTAAGATAATTTGTGTTAAATGTGTCATAAACGCGTTCAACGATGGCAGATTCAGGTATATTAATAACAACATAACCCTTAATTTCGAAGGAGTTCGAGATAGGCGAAAAAACACTTAATGCAGGTTCGGAAAACAGTCCGTAAAAATCCCATAAAATATCGTGTTTTCCTTTGAGGTCACCATAGTCAAAATCATTGATTGAGAATAAAATCCTGTCCTCATTACTCTTGTCCGTGGAACTGTTGTTAGTATCAAGAATAACATCACCAGAAGGAGTAATGAACATGATTCTGGTGTCGTTAAATGTGGATAATGATTTCATTTCAAGTTCTATTCGTCTCAGCTTGGATTCTGCAAGATAATCAAGAGCATATTCGTTTGCTATTTCATTAGCCTGAAGATACAGTCTGTCAGAATAATAATTGTATATGTGCTTATAATCTGCTTTATAGCATATTGTTGATACAAGAATAAAACTGATTACACATATAGCTATATATATGAAAATGTGTTTGCTGAGTGTACTGAATCCTTTCAATGTTAGTCTGCCTCCCTTGTTCTGCCCTTTTATTTAGTTACAAACTTGTAACCAATTCCCCATACTGTTTCAATATTCCAGTGGGCATGATCTTTGATTTTCTCACGGATTCTCTTAATGTGTACATCAACGGTTCTTGTATCTCCGATATATTCATATCCCCATATATTGTCAAGAAGCTGTTCTCTTGTAAACACCTGATTAGGAGCAGATGCTAAGAAATATAAGAGCTCAAGTTCCTTAGGCGGCATCTCGACATTTTTGCCCATATAATTAACCGAATAATTATCGAGGTTGATAGAGAGGTCGGGGTAATTGACACATTTGGCATTAGAAGAATCAACACCGATACTCTGAGGCATATGGTATCTTCTAAGCACAGCCTTTACACGGGCAACCATCTCTTTAGTTTCAAAAGGTTTGATAATATAGTCATCTGCACCAAGCTCAAGTCCTAGTACCTTGTCAAATGTTTCGCCCTTGGCGGAGAGCATAATTATAGGAACATTGTTATTCTTTCTTATCTCACGGCACACCTGATAGCCGTCAATACCGGGAAGCATGAGGTCTAAAAGAATGAGATTGGGCTTGAATACAGAAAGCTCAGACAGAGCACTTTCTCCATCATACACAATCTTTGTTTCGTAACATTCTTTTGTAAGATACAAAGATATAAGTTCTGCAATATTTTCATCATCATCTACAATAAGTATTCGCTGTTTAGATGCCATAATAATATCCCCCAATAATAATTATTTGAAATCAACAATAGTTACACCAGCATCACCCTCGCCGATTTCGCCGAGGCGGAAGCTCTTTATATATGGTACACCGCGAAGATAAGCAGTTACACCGTTTCTTAATGCGCCGGTTCCTTTACCGTGAACGATACGGACCTGTGGAATCCTGGCAATGTAAGCGTCATCAAGATATTTATCAAGGCGGGCAACAGCCTCGTCAACTGTACAGCCGAGAAGATTAATCTCAGTTGATATTCCTGCTGACTTGCTCATCTTAATCTTACCGGAACCGCCAGCAGCCTTAGATGGAGCTTCCTTTGGCTCTTTATAGTCTGAAAGAATCTCAAGATTCTTGATATCAATCTTAGTGCTTAATGCACCTACTTGAACAGTAACCTGCTTCTTGGCTGGATGAATTGCAGAAACAGTACCGGAAACATTCATAGTAAGAACTTTTACATGCATGCCTGTCTTGAATTCAGATATATCATGTGCCTTGTGTGCTTTAACCTTGGCAGGCTCTACCTTTAACTTTGCCTGATTCTTATTCATCTTCTCACGGACAGCAGTACGGTGCTTTTCAAGCTCAGCAACTGTCATTCCGTGCTTGTTCATGGCTTTGATAGTTTCATCTGCGAAATCCTTGGCTTCTTTTAAGATGGCAGCAGCCTGTTCATTGGCCTTACGGATAATGTTGTCAGTTCTTTCATCAAGCCTTTCATTCTTAGCCTGAAGCTTTTCTTTAAGAGAGGCAATCTCAGCCTTATAGCTTTCAACCTCAGCCTGCTCCTTCTCAAGAGAAATTCTTGCATGCTCAAGGTCAGATACGATATCTTCAAAATGTACATCTTCCGCGTTAAGTCTTTCTGATGCGTCAGAGAGAATATAATCAGGAAGTCCAAGCTTTTTAGAGATTGCAAATGCGTTACTTTTTCCCGGAATGCCTATAAGCAGTCTGTAAGTAGGACGGAGCGATTCAACATCGAACTCACAGCTTGCATTTTCAACACCTTCAGTAGAAAGCGCATAAAGCTTGATTTCACTGTAGTGAGTTGTTGCCATGGTTGTAACACCGCGCATCTTAAGGTCATTAAGGATTGCGATAGCAAGGGCAGCACCCTCTGTAGGGTCAGTTCCGGCACCAATCTCATCGAAAAGTACAAGGCAGTTTTCATCAGCTTCTTTAAGGATCTTAACAGTGTTGGTCATGTGTGATGAAAATGTACTTAAACTCTGTTCAATACTCTGCTCATCACCGATATCAGCGTATATATTCTTAAATACGGCAATGTCTGAATGGTCAAGAGCCGGAATGAATAAACCTGATTGTGCCATAAGTGTAAGAAGTCCTACTGTCTTTAAAGAAACAGTCTTACCACCTGTGTTAGGACCAGTGATGATTAGAAGCTTAAAATCTGTTCCTAGATAGATGTCAATAGGAACAACAGTATGCGGCTCGATAAGCGGGTGACGTCCTTTTTTGATATTGATAATTCCTGATGTATTCATGACCGGACGGCTTGCATGCATATGTCTGGCAAGCTGTGCCTTTGCAAATATACAGTCAAGTTCGACAAGTATTTCATAATCACACAGAAGCTCCTCAGTATGTTCACCGGCTTTCACACTTAAGTCAGCAAGAATAACTTCAATCTCTGCTGCTTCCTTAAGCTCTAACTCACGGATATCATTATTGAGCTTTACAACTGCTGCAGGCTCAATAAAGAGAGTAGAACCAGTAGATGACTGGTCATGTATCATACCAGGAAATGCTGACTTATATTCAGCTTTAACTGGCAGACAGTAACGTCCCTGTCTTGTGGTAATAACATAATCCTGAAGATAAGTCCTGTAAGTAGGAGAATTAAGCAATTTGTTAAGTTCAGAATGTATTCTGTCATTGGCTATTGATTTGCTTCTTCTGATACTTCTTAAGTTGGAACTTGCGTCATCACTTATCTCATCTTCAGAGATAATACATTTCTTAATCTGGGAATTGAGAGCATCAACAGTTGCAAGGTTTTCAAGCATTCCTGATATAGAATCCTCACGATGCTCATAGTAATCCTTAACATGCTTTGCACATGAAAGGATGGCACTTATGTTAAGAAGCTCTGATATATTAAGGGAGCTTCCAACCTTAAGTCTCGCAACAGAAGCACGTATATCCTTAGTCTGGCTGAAATCAACAGTACCTTTCTGAAAAATTCTTGAAAGTGCATCATTAGTCTCATCGAGACGTAAGTTGATGTCTGTTATATCAGTCATAGGCTTTAAGTTACGAAGTATTTTCTTAGCTCCGTCACAGCAGGCATATGAAACAAGCTGGTCGGTAATTTTATAAAATTCCAAAGTGGATAAAGATTTCTTATTCACGAAAGACCTCCAAAAACTAAAAACAATCTTTTCATACTTTATAAGTTTACAGCATTTAAGGTAAAAAAACTATATTTTGCTTATAAATATTTACATGTAAGTCATAAATTGTTCATAATCGTAATATAAACTATGATATAATTGTATTCATAAGAGACGAAAATTACATAAGGAGTCCGAAATGGGAACTAATGAAGATGATAAGGAAAAGTATGACCTGTATACAGAACAGGTAGTTCTTCATCCGGCTAAGAAATACAAGTGGCTTATAAGAATAGGCAAGTTGCTGCTTTTTGCTGTTTCTGTCGTAATAGCGGCAACTTTGTTTATGGTATTTTTATATCCGGTATTACAGAAAAGGATTGAAGAAAAGAATAAGGACAAGAATGTCATATATATCCAGAAGGATAATTACATACTTGCAGAGAACCAGACGGCAGAATATTCAGATATATTGACAGAGAAGGACCTGAAAGATAATTATGAGGCTGCTATGGCAGCTCTTCGCGCAAAAGTTGAGGATGTTAATAAATGTGTGGTTTCTGTTGACATTGAACAGCCATTTTCTAATGTTCCGACAATTGAAAGCAGTCAGACAGAGGTGGCAGGACTTGTGGTTGCCAATGTTAATTCAACATATCTTGTGCTTACAAGTTCAAGCCTTTTAGAACCTGGAATGAATTATATAGTAAGGCTTTCTGATGAAGTCCAGACAGAAGCTGCATTTGTATGCAGAAATACAGCTTCAGGAATAGGAATTGTGAGTATTAATGCATCTAAGCTTACAGCTGAACAACGTAACAGTATCGCAGTTGCGCAGCTGGATAATTCTTATATGGTAAAGCAGGGAGATCTTGTGATTGCATCAGGAAAGCTTTATGAGACTTCGAAAGGCGTGTCATACGGAACAATTGCAGGTTCTAAGGTTGAGTATAGTAAAGACAGCGGTTATGAGGTTTTTGAGACAAGTGTAAGTATTACGGCGGGCGGTTTTGCCATATTGTTTAATTCTGAAGGAAATGTAGTTGGTGTATCTAAGGCTTCAACAGATACAAGTTCGAAATTCATTGGAATATCTGACCTTAAGGCACAGATTGAGACTATGATTAATGAGCATGGAATCATGTACTGTGGTATTACAGGACAGAATGTAACAGAGGAGCTTGCAGCCAAATACGGGCTTCCAAGTGGTGTATACATATCTAATGTGGATATTGATTCACCGGCTTATTATGCAGGATTGCAGGCAGGAGATGTAATTAGTGCAATTAATGGACAAAGTGTTTTGACAATTCAGCAGTTTAGTGAGAAACTATATCAGTGCGCTGATGGAGAAGCTATGTATGTGACAGCTATGAGGCAGGGAAAAGATGGCTATTCAGATGTAGCATTTTCAGTAAGTGTACAGCTAAAACAACTTAATTAACGGAGGCAGAAGGATTTATGCGTTATATAGAGACTCTTAAAGATGGTGAGAGAATTTCAGAGGTATATCTGTGCAAATCAAAATCAATAGCACTTACTAAGACAGGCAAGGAATATGCCAATGTAATGCTTGCTGATAAGACAGGACAGATTGACTCTAAGATATGGGACCTTAATTCAGGCGGAATTGCTGAATTTGATGTTAATGATTATGTTGCGGTAACAGGACAGGTAACAAGCTATAACGGAGCATTACAGTTTAAGATAGAGAGAGCAAGAATTGCATCAGAGAATGAATATGTTGCAGCAGATTATGTACCATCTTCAAGATATAATATTGATAATATGTTTGCAGAACTGATGAAGTATGTAGACAGTGTTAAGAGTACATATATGAAGCAGCTGTTATATTCTTTCTTTAAAGATGAAACATTTGCAAAGAAGTTCAAATGTGTATCAGCAGCCAAGACAGTACATCATGGTTTCGCTGGCGGATTGTTAGAGCACAGCTTAAGTGTCACAAGATTATGTGACAAGATGAGCAGCAACTATGATTTTCTTAACAGGGATCTGCTTATAACATGTGCAATGCTGCATGATGTCGGCAAGGTTAAGGAATTATCTGAATTTCCTAAGAATGATTACACTGACGAGGGTAATTTCTTAGGACATATCGTTATTGGATATGAGATGGTTATGGAGAAGGTTAAGCAGATAGACGGATTCCCTGATATGCTTGCAATGCAGATTGGACACTGCATACTTTCACATCACGGAGAGCTTGAGTACGGCTCACCTAAGAAGCCGTCAATAGCAGAAGCTGTCGCATTATCTATGGCAGATAATATGGACGCAAAGCTTGAGACACTAAGAGAAGCACTTGAAGCCAAGGATACCAACGACTGGCTTGGTTATAACAGATGGCTTGATTCTAATATAAGAAGGACAACTAATGAGTTTTAAGAAAGATGATAAAGTAACATTTGTAATTGAAGATATAGGAACCGGAGGAGAGGGTATCGGCAAGGTTGACGGATATACTCTCTTTGTAAAGGACGCAATAATCGGGGATAAGATTGAAGCGAAGGTTATTAAAGCCAAGAAGAATTACGGCTATGCAAGGCTTGAAAAGATTATTGAGGCTTCACCTGACAGAGTGACTCCTGTCTGTCCTGTCGCAAGACAGTGCGGTGGCTGTCAGATTCAGCAGATGAGTTATCAGGCACAGCTTAGATTTAAGGAAAAGCTGGTTGACGATAATCTCAAGCGAATCGGTAAGATAGAAGGTTATGAGTTTTTTCCGGCAATCGGAATGGAAGAGCCTTTCAGATATAGAAATAAAGCGCAGTATCCGGTTGGAACTGCCAAAGATGGAAGCATTGTGATGGGCTTCTATGCAGGAAGAACTCATTCTATTATCTCATGTACAGACTGTAAGATTGGTGCTGTCGAGAACCAGTATATTCTTGCTGTGATAAAGAGCTGGATGGAGCTCAACGGTGTTGCACCATATGATGAGCAGACAGGAAGAGGGCTTGTGCGTCATGTCCTTATAAGAACAGGCTTTCACACAGACGAGATAATGGTCTGTCTTGTTATTAACGGCACCAAGATGTCTGATAAGTTAAAGGAATCGCTTGTAGGGCGCCTTACAGAAGTGTCGCTTGATTCAGATATAAGTACAGACAAATGCATCAAATCAATTATGCTTAATTTCAACACGGAGAACACTAATGTCATTCTTGGCAGACAGTGCGAGACTCTGTGGGGAAAAAGCTATATTGAAGATTATATCGGTGACATTAAGTATCAGATATCACCGCTTTCGTTCTTTCAGGTTAATCCAAGACAGACTGAGAAGCTGTATGGAAAAGCCCTTGAATACGCAGGTCTTACAGGCAATGAGACTGTATGGGACTTATATTGCGGAATAGGAACAATATCTCTGTTTCTTGCCAAGAATGCAAGAAAGGTATATGGTGTTGAGATTGTTCCGCAAGCCATAGAAGATGCTAAGAACAATGCGGCAATTAACGGCATTGATAATGCTGAATTCTTTGTCGGAAAGGCTGAGGAGGTCGTACCGCATTTTTATGAAGAAATGGCGCGGCTGGCAGCAGACACATCTGCAACCGAGGCTCAGCGTGAGGAAGCAAAAAAGAGCATTACTCCTGATGTCGTAGTCGTTGACCCGCCAAGAAAGGGCTGCGATGAGTCGCTTCTTGACACGATTGTCAAGATGTCGCCTGAGCGTATCGTGTATGTAAGCTGCGATTCGGCAACACTCGCCCGTGACTTAGGCCTCCTTGCGGCTAAGGGCTACAAGACAGTTAAGGTGCAGCCTGTGGATCAGTTCTCGCATACGGTGCATGTGGAAACAGTCTGCCTTTTGTCAAGAAAAGCCCAATAAATCAAAGGATTTCGCCATTTTGGGAATAAAATAGATGTGTGTTTCTGTTTCCGCAGAGTGATGATATATCAGGAGGTTTACCCCAGGGGATAGGCTTTGGAGAACGGGAAATATACATTTTGGCGAAAGAATACTTTTTCGCAAAAGCGGTTTTGTTAAAGGAGCGTATGATGAAGGAAATTGAACAGTTCGCAACCCAATTTCGAAGAGCGATTGACTTGGCTTTGGAAGCAGGGGAGTTTGATAACGACAGCATATATCGCAGATTTCCACGTGCTTGCTGCGGAGATACGAGTGATTTGTTAGCTCAGTATTTATTGGATAAAGGTATCAAAACAGATTATGTCTGTGGAACATATTGGGGTAAACCGGATGGAAACGGACAATCTCATGCATGGCTGATGGTAGACAAATATATTATTATAGATATCACAGGTGACCAATTTAGTGGCAAGTCTACTTTTCTTAATTATGACAAATCAGTTTATGTAGGTGAGGGAGATGATTTCCATAGGCTCTTTGAGGTTGAAGATAGAGATGTTCATGAGCATCGTGGGTTGAGTGCTTTGGGTGGTTTTTGTGGACCGAGGCTGTGGGATTTATATAGAAAAATTCTAAAATACATTTAGTCAACCACTTTTTATGGGGATAAAACCATTACCCCACTTTGAAAACCTATTGCATACTTTCGCTATGCAGCATAAAATAAATGTTCAGGGGATTATTGAAACCGTATGTCTGCTTTCAAAGAAACCTTGATTTTCTGCGGTTTGTGGGATATTAAGGAACGAAAATGGATATGTGTTTTGTAGCCTTATGAATGAACCATTTGAATATCGCAGCAGTGGGGTGTTTTGAAACTCTGCTGAATAATAGGCTTTTGCTAAAAGGTATCACTTTTGTGAAAATGTATGATACTTCCTGGCAGAAGCCTTTTTATATAAAGATAACTTGACTTCTAAATCTTACTGATGTAATATTTACACAAGTGCAGTAGGATTGCGGACGAAATTTTTTTGTTGCGAAATCTTACGCATGTAATAAAAGGAAGGAGGAATGCATAGTACGATATACCCAGCAAAGAGAAATTTTTTTACTTCAAAATCTTACGAGTGTAATATTTTGAAGATATAGCGTACATTGAAAATAGAATATGACCATATCAGCAAAGCAAAATGAATGGAGGTCAATATGAAGAAAGGAAAAAGCAGAAACAAGCGAAAGAAAACAAGAAGCAGGCTCCTATGGATTGCGATTGCTGTTATAGGAATAGCTGCGGTAATTTCTGCAGTATGTGTGGCAGGAATGTTGGCAACAAAGGAAAATGCCTGGAAGACACCGGAAGAACTTCTGGTGGAGTACATGGATCATATTCCAAAACAGGAGTATGAAGAAATGTATGCAATGCTACATATTGAGGCATCGGGAAATGTCAGTCAGGAGGATTTTGTAACTCGAAATTCAGCTATTTATGAAGGTATAGAAGTCCAGAATATAGCTGTCCAGATTATTGCATATGACGAGGAGCAAATGACGGTAACCTACCAGACTTCTTTCGATACAGTTGCAGGAACTATCAGCTTTGAGAATAAAGCACTTTTCCTAAAGGACGAAGAAGGATATCAGTTAGTTTGGGATGATTCCCTGATTTTTCCGAATCTGGCATCTACAGATAAAGTAAGAGTTTCCACTACACAGGCAGAACGAGGAGAAATTCTGGATAGGAACGGACGTGTCCTTGCAGGAAAAGGTACAGCATCTTCGGTTGGAATCGTTCCGGGCAAGTTGGAAAACAGAGAGGAAGCAATCGCACAGATTGCAGAACTAGTGGAAATCACACCGGAAGCGATAGAAAAGAAACTGTCTGCAAAGTGGGTAAAGGATGATTCTTTTGTTCCCATTAAAACAATTCCAAGAGTGGAAGAAATTGAGTTAATGTCTATCAGTCCAGATGAAGAAGTCCTAAAGGAGAAAGAAAGGCATGAAAAGTTGCTGGAGATTCCCGGAGTGATGATATCTGATGTTGAAGTGCGTGAATACCCATTAGGAGAAGCAGCGGCACATTTGGTCGGATATGTTCAAAGTGTTACTGCGGAAGATTTAGAGGAGCATGCAGGAGAAGGCTATACAGCCAATAGTGTAATCGGCAGAAGCGGAATGGAGAGCTTGTTCGAGAGTGAACTGAAAGGCCAGAACGGTTGCAGGATTTACATTGAAAACTCGGAAGGCAAAGAGAAGGAGGAACTTGCTTGTATCCTGGTACAGCATGGGCAGGACATCCAGCTTACGATAGATACTGATTTACAGGTTTCCTTGCATGAGCAGTTTAAGGAAGATAAAAGCTGCTCGGTAGCCATGAATCCTTATATCGGAGAAGTATTGGCTTTGGTCAGCACACCGGCCTATGACAATAACGATTTTATTATGGGATTGTCGAGTGAGCAGTGGACTGTACTTAACGAGGATGAGAATAAGCCAATGTATAATCGCTTCCGGCAAGTGTGGTGTCCGGGGTCTACATTCAAGCCAATTACCGCAGCGGTCGGCTTGGAATCAGGAGCAATCGATCCAATGGAAGATTACGGCAACGTAGGCTTAAGTTGGCAAAAGGATGCATCGTGGGGTTCCTATCATGTAACAACACTCCATGCATATGAACCAGTCATTTTAGAGAATGCCCTAATATATTCCGACAATATTTATTTCGCAAAGGCAGCATTAAAGATTGGCTCAGAAGAGATGGAGAGTTCTTTGACTGGACTTGGTTTTAATGAGGAACTGCCATTTGAGATTAAGATGGCAGAGTCGCAGTATTCTAATTCAGAGGGAATTGAAACAGAAATACAGTTAGCAGACAGCGGTTACGGTCAAGGGCAGGTTTTGGTGAATCCATTACATATGGCATGTATCTATTCTGCTTTCTGTAACGAGGGAAATGTTATAAAGCCGTATTTAGTATATCAGAAAGACGCAGTAGCTGAGTATTGGATTCCGGGAGCCTTTTCTAATGAGACAGCAAGCCGTGTATTGGAAGGAACAAAAAAGGTTGTGAATGATTCTAATGGAACTGGATATGCAGCCCATCGGGATGACATTCTTTTAGCAGGAAAAACAGGTACGGCAGAAATCAAGGCATCGAAGGATGATACTTCGGGTACGGAATTAGGATGGTTTGCAATTTTTACAGCAGAAGATACGGTAGAACGTCCTATATTGATTATTAGCATGGTAGAAGATGTGAAAGGAAGAGGAGGAAGCGGATATGTTGTTAAGAAAGACAACCTGGTTCTGGAAGAGTGGTTTGGCAGCAATTAGCTTTGTATTAATACTTAGTATTTCGGGGTGCAGTGATGCACCCCCGGAAGAAAATACAGTTTCGGAAACGGTAATAGATGTTCAGGCTATTCAGGAAGAATCAGAGGAGGATGCAGATGAAATTATAAGCGTCTGCATTGATCTTTATGAGAAAGCAGAAGAAGAAAATAAATTAGCGGATTTGGAAACAATCCGTAGTATTGTAAATCGTCTTGGAGAAAATGGTTATTCGGCAGTTGACAGCAGAAATCAAATTAACATGACGGAACCAGAGAAGGTAGTGGAATTCTGCGAAAAGGTGGATGCACAGGAGGAAGCAGAAATAACGATTCTTGAAATCAGTTATTTGGGCGGATTTGTAAAATACGATTTGCACACAAAAGGCGGAAATGTGGATGTGGTCAGAAGCTATTACAAGTATGAAAATGGAAATATGAAAAGAGAGGTTATAGGAAACTATCAAGCGGAGTATTGGAATTATACAGAAGAAGGTTACCTGATGTTTTCCGGTGTTTGGTTTTCAGAAGAATTATATGTTCTTACATTGAGTGGAGCAGAGGAACATACCGCATTACGGGTACAGCCATTGGATGAAACATATAGGGAGTTGAGTCGGAAATATCTCAACCCAATCAGCTTTGAACGGAATAATATGTTCATTGTGGATTGGAGTGAGGAGGATTTCGGGGATTTGAATTTCTATGATATGTATGACATTCTTTATCCAAAAGTGAATGGTCAATATGCTCCCTATGTTGCTGATGACAACTTATCAGTCAGTGCAGTTTATCAGATTCCAAAAGAAGAATTTGAAAGTGTTATTATGAAATATTTCAACATTGATAGTGAAACGCTACAATCAAAAACCATCTATGATTCGGAGAATTTGACTTATGAATATAAGCCGAGAGGCTTTGAAGAAGTAGAGTACCCCGAATATCCATATTCAGAGGTAGTAGGTTTTACAGAAAACAATGATGGGACAATTACACTTACAGCCAATGTAGTATTCCCTTATGCGGGTGATTCCAAGGTATATGCTCACGAGGTTGTGGTTCGCCCTTTAGAGAATGGACGGGTACAATATGTATCTAATCGAATTATACCATCCGAAGACAACTACAGAGAAACTTGGCATACGCCACGGTTGACGTTAGAAGAATGGGAAGAATTGTACGGAGGAGAATAATGGAGGATGTGAAATGGCTGCTTAGAAAATGTGGACTTCTAATTTTACTGCTGTTGATTTTCGTGATAGTTGGGGTAATCTGTTGGGGGAAAATGCATGAAGAAGAACAAAAGGTGGCAGAAGAAGTATGGGAGCCACCTGTAGAAATCGAAAATAGCGAAGCAGAAACAGAAGAAGCCGAGAATGCGGAAACTTCCACAGAGTCAGCATATTGGTTTATTCCGCAAGCCAGTGATTGTCTTATCTCAGATGAGGAAAAGGAACAATTGCAGAGTATGGTTTTGTCAGCGGCAGATTCGGTAGCAGAAATCTATAAGGATATTGTAATTGCAGATGCACCAAGTTATTCTTCCGGCATTAGCGAATTTACCAACGAGCAGAGGAAAACTGTGGTGGAGCAATTGGGCAGAAGCGGTCTGGTAAGTGTTGAAGAAGATACTGCCATGCAAAACCATGAAGCAGTCGAAACATTTTATGCAGATTACTTGGATGGACGGGACTCAATGGTTACGGTATTCGAAGTACATAGAGATGGACTGATTGGAGCAGTTACTTTTATTTACCGGAAAGGTGAGTTGCAGACTTATTATATAGGTGTTCGTTGGAAGGAAGGTGGAGTGCCTGAAATACAGGGAACTTCGGTAAGTAATGTGGCTGAAATCAAACTTACGGAAAAAGGGTATTTTATCTACGCATATGAATATGTGATTGCACATGCAAGTTTGAGACAGTATTGGAGAATAGAACCGCTTCCGGAAGACTGCCAGGAACTGACGGAGAAATACATATCAGGACTAAGTTATGTGAATTACAATGTGCTTGTCACAAACTGGAACAGTAGCAATGTAAAGGATATTTTGATGCCTTGCATGTATGAAGATATTTACCGAATTTCCACGGGTGAAAATCTGAAAACTGAGGATTGGAAGATTCCGGCAGAGGAATATGAAAGGATAATGACCACCTATTTTCCAGTATCGATAGAACAGTTAAGAGAGTATTGTGGGTATGATGAAGGGAGTAACAGCTATGAATATGAGATGATTTATGCCAGCCCATACCCACCTTTTGGAGAAGTAGTTGACTATACAAAAAATGCGGATGGAACGATTACACTTATCGTGGATGGAGTATGGCCGGATTATAATTCTGATCTCGCTTTTCGGAATACGGTTGTGGTCCAGCCATTTGAAGACGGAACTTTCAGGTATCTTTCCAATTCTATAGAACAAATTGAATTGGAACTGCCGCCAATAGCAAGAACGAAAGGATGATTTTATGGTATTAAGGAAAAAGAGCATTCTACTGATCATGGTATTTCTGATTGGGGGTTTCGTGTGTGCCTGTGGAAAAGAAGATAGTGTTGCGGGAGAATCTCTTGTGGAAGATACGGAAGAAGTATCTTCCACGGAGGAAACAAAAAATACTGAGGAAGAGGCTGCAGTACAATGGGAAAAGGGCTACGATCTTCCGGTAGATGAACAGGAAAGGGAAGAAGCTGAGACTGACTGTAAAAAGCTGATGGAACTTTATCTTGACATTTATGAAACAGCAGATAAAGGGATAGCATCTAATGTTGTTTTGGATGATCAAACGGTTCTTGAAATTCAGAAGAAGGTAAAGGACGCAGGATATCCAATTGCTACGATGGTAACGTATTCTAACATGGAGAATTATGAAAGTGTTGACAGTTTTCTGAAAGAATGTATGGAAGGGAAAAGAGGCTCTGTGGTGATTTATGAAATCCACAATGATGGTGGACTGGGCAGAATGAAATTCATTTTTGATGGAACGGATATGTATGTTGTGAGTACAAGAGGAATCTGGAATGCTGACAACAAGCCGGGAATTTCGTACATTTCTTATACGAGACTCAAAGAATGGAAATACACGGAAAAAGGATGGTTCTGCTATGAGCTGTGTGTGCCAGAGCCGCCAGAGGTTAGTGAAATTATGGATGGAAGCTGCCTGATCAGAATAAAACCTATGACAGAGGAACAGTGTGAAATGTCTGAACGTTGTGTTCGGGGGCTTGGATATCAGGGACAGAACCTTTTGTGTTCCAACTGGAATGTAGAAAATATGAGTGAGTTGGATTATAACGGAATGTTTGAATATCTGTATGGAATGAAATATGGAGAAAAGTTCAATTCTGAAGATTATCCAAATGGCATTCCTAAAGAAGAGTTCGAAAGTCTGATTATGGAGTATCTTCCCATAACAGCGGAGCAGATACGAGAGTACGCAGTATTTGATGAGGAAAACCAGACCTATCTTTGGGCGAGACTTGGGTGCTTCAATTATGCGCCTACCTTCTTTGGAACTTCTCTGCCGGAGGTTGTCGACATCAAAGAAAATCAAGATGGAACAGTCACATTAACAGTTGAGGCGGTCTGTGACATGGTCATTTGCGATGATGCAGTCATAACCCATGAACTTACGGTAAGGTTTGCAGAGGATGGCAGTTTTCAGTATTTGGGGAATGAAATCCTAAATGACGGAATTATGCATATACCAGATTACCAATACCGTATTAAAGAATGATTTGATAATACTGGTGTTTTATGGTATTTTTACAGATATGAAGAAAGGAGACTTACATGAAATATATTTATAAAATCACGGGAAAAGTAAGTTTAATACTATATATATTTATGTTGTATCAATTCTGGCATCTATGTCAATATGGTGGCTTGAGAAGGCATATACCGATGTTGGCGTTAGGTATAATAGGATTGGTTGGCACAGTGGTTCTCTGGCTGATTTCGAAAAGGCATAATCAAGAAGTTAATTCAGGAGATAATGGAAATAAGAAACTTTTCTATACGGAAATGATACTCCTTATAGCAGCAACTTTATTCTTTGGTGGACGTATCGTTTATTCTGCAGTTCCGTATCACGGGGCACTGTCTTGGAAACTTGATGAGTGGATGCGTAAAAAAGAAGTAGAACTGGAGCATAATAATCTTTTTGAGGATGGTGTAGAAGGGATTCTGATGGATTTGGATGAAGCATTGCAACTGCCGGAAGAACTCTATATTGCAAATAAATATCAGGTGTCATTTGATGAAAACGGAACGATTCAAAGGATTTATGCATTCATATATGGAAAAAATGAGGCTGGAGAGAAAAAAACGTATCTTATTGATTATGACGCAGACAGCAGTAATGATATGACTGTTTGGATAGATGGTAATGTGAATGGAGAATATAGTGACGATATGCGTTTGTCTCCAATGATTGAAATTTTGAACAATTCAGACTGGACGAGTCAGGTAGAGGCGTGGGCTGAAACATTTGAAGAGCAGCAGATTTATGAAATACTCTATATGGGGCGAAGATCTTTTAGTTCAGAGGAAGGCTTACAATATATTTCGGGAGATGCAGATGGTGATGGAACTGAAACAGGAACCGGCAATTTTACTCAGCTTAGAAGCGGTGGAGAAATCGTTGGGTTTGAGGTATCTTTGCATATTCCTGATTTAAATAGTGTCACACCTGTTCGATATATTATGGAGCCTGAGTACGTCAGTCAACAAGAATTGAAGCAGGAGAATACGATGCAGCAGGTGGAGGATGCTAAAGATACAGAAAGTTGGACTGTGGATCAAAGTGATGGAACTATGTATTTCTTTTTAGATGAAAATAATGGATGGCGTTTGGTGATAACGGATGCAGCTGCCGGAAGCAGATTTTATGTAATGGAAAAGACAATGGATGGTGGTTCTACTTGGGAATGCATAAATGATGATCCGTTCAGTGGACAATTGGGAGTTGCAGAAGGTTTAATATTTTATGATGAGAACTTTGGGGTTGCAGGAATTACAGGCGCATCCCAGTCCTATTCCCGCTTATATGTCACTCGCGATGGCGGAAGGACCTTTGAAGAAATGAAACTTCCAATGGATCTTGTTTCAGAATTACCACAAATCGCTATCGATTGCGGATTTACGGTGGAGGATTTTGATTACCTGAATATGCCTGAAAAAGAGGACGACACATTGACGATAACGGTTACCACAGATGCAGCGGAGAAAGATGGGATTGTATTTCAGTCAACTGATTATGGAGCGACATGGGAATACAAAGGGCTTGTTCAGATAGCGAATTAAGAAAAATCGGGTAAAAGTCAGAGATTGACCTTTACCCGATTCTTTATTTCCAGATATTCATGTCAGACAAGATAGACATGGTTATTTCAGTTGCGTTGCCTCCGGTAGCATCGCTGTCTGCACCAATGTTGGTAGCAAAAAAGTATGTATTATCTGCAGTTTCGATATAACCGATAAACCATCCGTTCACATCCTGGCCATCCACACGTCCGGTTCCGGTCTTTCCGTAGAATGTTCCGGCATCGGAAGAAGAAAGGCAGATGGAATCTTTTACTGCATTGATGTTTTCAGGAGCAAATCCAAAGTTGTTATTCTGCAGCTGGGTTAAAAGTTCGACTTGCTCTATTGGAGAAATTTTCAAGGAAGACTCCATCCAATAGGTGGAGAAATCACCACTTATATTTTCGTTTCCATATCCAATTTCCTGAATATAGTTGGAAATGTTAGCGGCTCCAAGCTGTTCGTCCACAGATTCAAAATACCAATTCACAGAGGAATTCATTGCTGACTGTAAGGTCTGGTCTGCATTCCATGCTTCAAATGGATAGGTTTCTCCATTCCATGCAATGAACGAATTTTCCGGTGTAATGATATCTTCTTCCAATCCGAACAGGGCATCGTATATCTTGTAGGTGGAGTTTGGTGCAACTCGCAGGGTGGCATGCTCCTTGTCGTGTATGCTCCATGCATCATTTTCCAAATCGTATAAAACAAAGCTGCCTTCGTATTCTCCGAAGTATGTGGAGAGGTCTACATAGGAAACATTCTCAGAAGAGGAATCCCATTGGTAGTGGCTTCCGTCTGCTGCGTATGTAGAAATAAAAGGTGCGAATCCAAGGAGAAGAACAGCAGTCAACATGAATGCAGTCATACCTTTTATTCTTTTCATAAATGTCGGCTTCTCATAAGAGGCAATGTTGATAATTCTTCGTTTCATCTGCTCCATGTTTCCACCAAGGCCGGCGGCAAACGGAAAAGGAGTAAGTGAAACCTTCTCTGCAAAGTTAATCAGTGTATTACCATAATCTTCGTAAGCATCCTCTTCAAGCATTTTCAAAACGGAAGTGTCACAGGCAACCTCTCTGTCATTACGCATTTCTTTCAGTGCATACCAGACAAGAGGATTGAACCAATATATTACCCCGGCAAGATTCATCAGATAACTGGCAACAGCATCTTTGTGCTTATAGTGCTGCAGTTCGTGCAACAGCATATACCGCATATCGGATTCGTTGTAATCAGAGATCAGATGAATCGGCAGATAAATACATGGTTTCAAAAGTCCCACAATAATCGGGGATTTCAAAAATGCAGTACTGTAAACAGGGATATTTCTGTGAATTCCCATTTCCTCCAAACATCGATGATATAGTCTGCGTACCTCCGGGTTCTGAAGGGGAAGTGCAGATTTCTCCAAATTGCGTAGGCGGAGTGAGGATTTGATTACTAATATAATCATTGCAAAAATGCCTACAGTCCATATCCCTAATAATATGTATCCAGCAATGGATGGTGTCTCGCTATTTACAGAAAGTGCGAAATCATTCATCCAGTCTGTATTTCCGGTCGGATGAATTCCCACAGCTTCCCCCATAGCGGTTGCGGTACCAGAAGCAGGAGAGCTTCTTAAGCTACCAAGCCACGAGAAGATTTGTGGAAATCCGATGAGACGGAACGGTATAAAGGGAACTGCCAGCAACCCAAGAAGCAGGAACCACAGATTATACTGCATCCGGCTGGACAGGTTGTTTTTGAATATCCGCTTGGCTATCAAAAGAATTCCGATGATACCGCTGATAAATACATTGCATATTAAAAAGCGTATCATAAAATTAGCCACGTTAATTTCCTCCTTTTTTTGACCTCTTGGAAAGAAGGGAACGGAGGGTGTCTATTTCTGTTTCAGACAGTCTGTCATTTTCTATATAGGCAGACAGCATGGCAGTGATATCCCCGTCATAGTATCGTTCCAGAAAAGAGTTGCTTTCCTGGCCGATGTATTCGCTTTCTTTCACGACTGGGGTATAAACAAACACTCGGCTCTGTTTTTCATAAGTTAGAACGCCTTTTGTTACGAGACGTTTGATTAAAGTCTGTATCGTCTTAGGACTCCAGCTTGTGGTCTGTAATAATTTATCTGTTATTTCATTGGTACTGATCGGCGCATGTTTCCATACGATTTTCATAACTTCAAATTCAGCTTCAGAAATCTGTGGTAAATCGTTCATTTTAAATCCCTCCTTAAATCTTACGGCTGTAATAAATATATTATAGACGTTATTTATGTGGTTGTCAATTTCAGAAAAAACATATTGACTTGAAATCTTACTTGTGTAATAATTGAAATATTACAAGAGTAAGATTTGGAGATGGCAACAAAAAGAAAAGAACCAGAATCACAACGGATTAGCTGGTTCCTTTACTCGTTTGAATTACCTCTTTTATGTATGAGTGCTAAGAGGTATTCAATTGCTGGAAGAATCTCGGCTGCCTCTTGCTCATCACATTCCTGTAGCATCAATAACAGTTTTTGTTTTTTCAACCCATCCGTAGCAGTGTCAGGGTGGAAAATCCGGTCTGCAGGAATGTGTAAATAAGCGATGATCTGGCACAATACTTCGAACTTGGGATTCCCACGGTCGTTTTCAATATTCAGTATTGTACGTTCATCACAACCTATTTGTTCAGCTAATGCTGCTTGAGATAGATGGGCTTCTTCTCTGGCAGCCCGAACTACCTTCGCAAGATTTTTTACATAGTCATGCATTACAATTCACCTCAGTGCTAGTTTACACTACAGGGTAAATATTATGAATTACAATAGAGTACAGGTATAAGATGAAACGAACTACACCATAAAAGGAGAAATCACATGGAAGCAAGGAAACAGCACAGAATACGATGTTTGTTGAAGTTACTGAAATTTGCTCATGGATAAAAACGCATTGATAGGTGTATCGCAATTCACGGAACGATAGAATTGCGATACACCTATTTTATATTTCAAGAGAAAACAAGAAGGAGGCTCATGATGAAAGAGATGGAAGCAAAGACAGAAAACAGATATGAGTACAGAAAACCACAGGAAAAGAGGAAACAGATGATAGCACCGGATTTATTTGAATTTGCATATGTACCGGATTGGTACGGACATTTAGCGGAACTGGAGAGATTGGCATTGCCGGAATCATGGAAGTTCCGAAAGCCGAGCCGGGAAACAAAGAATGCAGACACCCCCATTTTAGAACGTTACATACATACAATTTTTCGCAAGCAGGTTATTGACTTTAATTCAGAAAGTGATCCAAGAAAGGCAGACAGTATTTTTCATTTGGAAAACGAATGCGTCTGCTTCCATACTGGATTATACACACCTCAGTACAAGGGGATTTATGGTTATTTTGAAAGAAACAATTTTTCGGATTCTTTAAGAGATTGGTATTTTAGAGGTTTTTGTGATGAATTGTCTCCAAAGTTAAGATACATCGAGCCATTACCACAAAAGCCCGTCTATCATATGGCGCAGAGTGGCATTAACTTTAATCCAGAGTGGCCTATAAGAGTAAACGTAAATCACATATTGGGAGATGAAGAGAACCTGGAGCGTATTCCGGCTAAAATTCGGAAGGTGAAGAATTTGCCGCTATTGTTTGAAACAGCAGTAGAACTTGGAAGAAGGAAGTCGGTAATTGAACCGGGGCTTGTGGTCCCACAGGGATATCAGGGGAGAGTGCAGTATCTTCTTCCGGTTTATCTGACGAATATGCAGAAACCTGACCTTGCCATGACACTGACGGTTATGGATGGGTACTATTTGGGTAATACCTGTCTGACGTTGGAGATGGCATATTTGAATGCGAGAGTAGTTGCAAGGCCAATGGCTCCGTGGCTTACGGAACTCGTAAAATAGGAAAACAGTACATAGAAACATGGATTGAATGGAACACCCGACAAGATGCAATAGCTGAATTGCGCCTTGTCGGGTGTTTTTCGCTTAAAGGATGATGGACAGGCTTCCTCTCTGCTACTGAAAAAATCTCAAAAAGTTTTTTAAATAGGAAATGAACCTTCCTATTTAACTCTTATGATGATGCCACAAAGCAGAGGAAAGGAGGTGGGCAAGTGTTGAAAGCGAATGAACGTAGGCAGAAGATATTGGAAATTCTGTGTGTGCGCCGTCAGGAAACGATGGAAAATCTGGCACAGGAATTCAATGTTACAACTCGTACAATTCGGAATGATATTGAAGAATTGACACTTGCTCACCCGATTGAAACCGTGCGTGGCAGATATGGTGGAGGCGTCAGGGTTGCTGATGGCTATTATCTTGGACGTAAGTATTTAAAACCAGATCAGCAGGAACTGTTGAAGCGGCTTTCAGAAAATTTAACAGGCGAAGACCTCGCTACGATGAACAGCATCCTTTCCGAATTTGCTTTGACAAAAAGGGCAGAGAAATAAGTCCTGTCTGAAAGATGGAGGTGAAAAGATTTGGAAAGGGTGTTTATCTGCAGTCCGTTCCGGGGAGCGGAAGAGAAGAATGTGGAGCTTGCCAGAAAATATGCCAGATTTGCTTATGAAAAAGGCTGTCTTCCGGTAGTGCCTCATCTGTATTTTCCACAGTTCCTAAAGGAAAGTGATGTTCAGGAACGGATGGCAGGGATTCAGTTTGGACTTTCATTGTTGAAAGAGTGCCGGGAAGTATGGGTATTTGGAGAAATAATGAGTGAAGGCATGTGTATGGAGATTGCGGAAGCTGACCATGCAGGAATTCCCATCCGGTATTTCACAAAGCAAAACGGAGAATTTGTGGAAAGGAGCAGTTTATGAGCGAGGAATTGTTGAAAATTGCAGATGGTCTTTTGGCGGTTTCGGAAGGAGTCCGTGCCCTCGCAGGAAAGGCACATTCATGTAATTGTAGTAAAAATCAGGAAGAAGAACGAGGGCAGAAGGATGAAGAAAGCGGAAATGAGAAGAGTCAGGAGAAACAAGAGAATGCCGTTACCATTGAACAGGTCCGTGCGGTCATGGCATCCAAATCGCAGGATGGAAAAACGCAGCAGGTCAAAGCGCTGATTCAAAAGTATGGGGCAGATAAGCTATCCGGGGTACAGCCGGAGAAATATGCAGATTTGCTTCGTGATGCAAAGGCTCTTTAATGGGACAGCATGCGATATTATCCGCATCTGCCTCCAAACGATGGATGAACTGTACCCCATCTGCATTGTTGGAGAAGCAGTTTGCGGACGAGGAAAGTATCTACGCAGCGGAGGGAACTGCTGCCCATGCTCTTGCAGAGCATAAGCTGAAACGGTTTCTTAAGAAGCGTTCCAAACGTCCGGTATCTGATTATGACTGTGATGAGATGGAAGAATGCACAGATGATTATGTGTCCTTTGCAATGGAGCAGATTGAAAAGGCGAAACAGTCATGCAGTGATCCGGTAGTGATGATTGAGCAGAGACTGGACTTTTCCAGATGGGTGCCGGAAGGATTCGGTACCGGAGATTTGGTCATCGTAGCGGATGATACTTTATACATTGTGGATTTGAAGTACGGAAAAGGCATTGCTGTATCTGCAGAATGGAATCCACAGATGCTTTTATATTCTTTGGGAGCATTGGAACTGTTCGGTTCCCTTTATGACATTGAAAAGGTCAATATGACCATCCACCAGCCGAGACTGGAAAATGTCAGCACCTTTGAAATTACGGTTCATGACCTCATGGAATGGGCAGAGCAGGAGTTGATGCCGAAGGCAGAGATGGCAGCCAAAGGCGAAGGAGAGTTTGCAGTTGGAGATTGGTGTCGTTTCTGTAAAGCGAAAAATACCTGCCGTGCCAGAGCAGAAGAATATTTGAGATTGGCACAAATGGAGTTTAAGCCACCGGAACTTTTGTCAGAGGAAGAAATCGCAGAGGTTTTGAAGGTGGCGGATGAACTTGCCAAGTGGTCTGCAGATGTTTATGCCTATGCACAGGATGAAGCGATTACACACGGAAGGGTATGGAACGGATTCAAACTGGTAGAAGGCAGAAGTAACCGTAAATATGTCAACGAAGAGGAAGTGGCGGATGCTGCAAAAGCAGCCGGATATGAGGACATTTACAAGAAGTCTCTGATTGGTATCACGGAAATGGAGAAGCTGATGGGCAAAAAAGATTTTCAGAAGATACTGGGTAGTCTGGTGTATAAGCCGCAGGGCAAAATCACCTTGGTGCCGGAATCCGATAAGAGACCACCAATTCAAACAGAAACCGCTGAGGCGGATTTTAAGGAGGATGAATAAATGAGCAAGAATGAAACACCGACCAAAGTAATCGTACCGTGCAGATTTTCTTATCTGCATTGTTGGGAGCCGGAAGCAATCAATGGCGGCGAGCCGAAGTACAGCGTGTCTGCCATTATCCCGAAGTCAGATAAGGAAACCATTAAGAAGATTCAGGCAGCGGTGGAAGCTGCAAAGCAGGAATCTTTGTCAAAGTGGGGTGGCAAGATTCCACCGAATCTGAAGCTTCCTTTGCGTGATGGTGACATTGACCGACCGGAGGATGAGGCATATAAAGGCTGTTATTTCTTTAATGCCAACAGCAGACAGGCACCACAGGTGGTTGATAAGCAGGTACAGCCAATCCTGGATCAGACAGAAGTGTATTCCGGCTGTTACGGAAGAATCAGTGTAAACTTCTATGGCTACAACAGCAATGGCAACCGTGGTGTGGCAGCAGGACTTGGTAACATCCAGAAGTTGAAAGACGGAGAGGCACTCAGCAGCCGTACCAATGCAGAGGATGATTTTGAAGCAGTAGAGGATGAAGATTTCCTCGGCTAATGATAAGGGCGGTGTATGCCGCCCGTACATAGAGGAGTTGTTTTGATGAAAGAGACATGGACAGATATTCCCGGACTGGAAGGGAAATACAAGATCAGTAATATGGGGAGATACAAAAGGCTGTCCCGGTATATTCAGGGGAGAAGACTGCCGGAAGAGATTCTTCCTTTGAACCAGAGTCAGGTAAGGGAAGTTAAGGAAAGGCTTGGAAGAAAGGAACATGTGTATGATATTGCTGACAGCATGGGGATTTCCAGAAAGACCGTCAGCAAGATTAAATCGGGAAGGAGTTACGCATGGGCGAAGTAGGATATAAAACACTGGCAATTGACATAGAGACCTTTTCCGATGTGGACTTAATCAAATGCGGGGTATATGCCTATGCAGACAGTCCTGCATTTGAAATCCTGCTGTTTGCATACAGCTTTGATGATGAAGAAACAAAGATTATTGATTTGGCACAGGGCGAACAGCTGACGGAAGAAATAAAAAATGCCCTGTCTGATGTGGGAATTATTAAGACAGCGTTCAATGCTAATTTTGAGCGTACCTGTCTTTCAAAATATATGGGAGTCCGTTTATCTCCCGAATCGTGGGTTTGTACTGCAGTACAGTCGGCTATGCTTGCCCTTCCGCTTTCTTTGGAGGGTGTTGGGGCGGTTCTGGGGCTTTCTGAGCAAAAGCTGAAGGAAGGTAAGGACTTAATCCGCTATTTTTGTGTGCCTTGCAAACCGACCAAAACAAATGGTGGCAGGAGCAGGAACCTTCCATGCCATGCACCGGAAAAATGGGAACAGTTCAAGACGTACTGCATCCGTGACGTGGATGTGGAAAAAGGTATCCGGCAGAAACTGCATAAGTTTCCGATACCGGAATCTGAGATGGCATTTTACCGTTTGGATCAGGAAATTAATGACAGGGGAGTTTTAGTTGACAGGGAATTGGTAGAACAGTCGATTACCTGTGACCTGTTACATAAAGACATTGTGACGAACCGTGCCTATGAGGTAACGGGACTTGAAAATCCAAATTCTGTATCGCAGTTGAAAGGATGGCTTTCAGAACGTGGAGTGGAAATCGACAGCCTATCCAAAGGAGCAGTTGCGGAGTTGATTGAGGATGCGGATGGGGAAGTGCTGGAGGCTTTAAAACTCCGGCTTCTCATGGCGAAAACATCAGTAAAGAAGTATGAAGCGATTGAACGGTCAGTGTGTTCGGACGGAAGGGTACATGGACTGCTGCAGTTTTATGGGGCAAATCGTACCGGCCGGTGGGCAGGAAGACTGGTGCAGGTACAGAATCTTCCTCAGAATCATATCAGTGACTTGGAACTAGCACGTAGTCTTGTCAGAAGAGGGCAGTTCGAGGAATTGGAATTATTCTACGAATCCACACCAAATGTACTGTCTGAATTAATCCGTACTGCATTTATTCCAAAAGAGGGATGCAGGTTTATTGTTGCGGACTTTTCAGCTATTGAAGCGAGGGTGCTGGCATGGTTATCCGGGGAACAGTGGAGACTGGATGTATTTGCTACACACGGAAAAATATATGAGGCTTCGGCATCGGCCATGTTTGGTGTTCCGATGGAGGAAATTACAAAAGGATCTCCACTGCGACAAAAGGGAAAGATTGCGGAACTGGCTCTCGGATACGGAGGAGCAGTAGGGGCATTGACTTCAATGGGAGCCTTGGCAATGGGACTTAGTGAAGAGGAACTGCCGGGACTGGTATCTACATGGAGAAATGCAAATCCGCATATTACACAGTTTTGGTGGGATGTAGATGAAGCAGCCGTGAGGGCAGTCCGTGAAAGGAAAGAAACACAGGTCGGACTGATTCGTTTTCAGTATGCTTCCGGTATTTTGTTTGCCATGCTCCCGTCCGGAAGGAAACTTGCCTATGTGAAACCGAGAATGGGTGTCAACAAATATGGCAGGGATGGATTGACTTATGAAGGTGTGGGAGAAAACAAGAAATGGGAAAGGATGGATACTTACGGGCCAAAGCTGGTGGAGAATATCGTACAGGGTACTAGCCGGGATATTCTGGCAGAAGCCATGATGAGATTGAAGAAAGCGGGATTCTCCATTGTATTTCATGTACATGATGAAGCGGTGCTGGAAGTGCCGGAAGGAGAATCATCCGTGGAAGAGGTATGCAGGATTATGGCAGAGCAGCCTTCCTGGGTACACGGGCTTCCGCTTCGTGCTGATGGCTACGAGTGCCAATTTTATAAAAAGGATTAGGAGGGATTGCAGGATGAAACTGTATATTTCAACAGGAAATTCCCGAATGGAAAAGAAGTGGAATGGACAGGAGATGGAGTTTAGTGTGTTTTTGGAGCGTCTCTCTCATACTGTCCGTACCAGTGAAACGATGGAACAGTATCGGAAACTGAGCAAGGCAAAGCAGGATTCCATCAAGGATGTGGGTGGTTTTGTGCTTGGAAAGCTGAAGGGCGGTAGAAGAAAGAAAGCAAATGTATTATTCCGTTCTGGTCTGACATTGGATATGGACTATGCCACAGAGGATATTGCAGAGCAGATAGAGCTGTTTTTTGATTTTAGATGCCTAATCTACTCTACCCATAAACACACACCGGAGAAACCAAGACTTCGCTTAATCATCCCATTGTCAAGAACGGTATCGCCGGATGAATATGCAGCAGTGGCAAGAAAAGTGGCAGAGGATATTGGTATGGAGTTGTTTGATGATACAACCTACGAACCAAGCCGCCTCATGTATTGGCCTTCCACCTCTGCAGATGGAGAATTCTTTTTCCGTGATATTCCGGGAACATTTTTGAATCCGGATTCTGTATTGGAAAGATATGCAGATTGGAGGGATTCTTCTTCATGGCCTGTCAGCAGCAGACAAAAAGCAGTTGTCAGCAGGGAGATGAAGAAACAGGCTGATCCGTTGTCGAAGGAAGGAATCGTAGGTGCATTCTGCCGGACTTATTCGATAGAAGAGGCAATCCGTATATTTCTGCCGGATGTATATCAGGAAAGCATGATGCCGGAGCGATTTGATTATATTCCGGCAGATTCACAGGCAGGTGTGGTGATTTATGAAGGGAAGTTTGCGTATTCCCACCATGCCACTGATCCGGCTTGTGGGAAGCTGCTGAATGCGTTTGACATTGTCCGCATCCATAAGTTTGGGGAGCAGGATGATAAGGCTGAAGAAGGAACGGATGCAGGAAAGCTGCCATCCTTTAAGGCTATGAGTGACTTTGCGGTGTCGGATGAACAGGTAAAGAGGACACTGGCAAAGGAAAGGGAGAAGGCAGCAAGTGAGGAATTCGATACTGATACCGGGGAATGGCAGACCATGCTGGACTTGGATCGTCAGGGAAAAGTAAAAGACACACTTTCCAATATTGCAACGATTATTCGATTCGATGAGAATCTACAACCTATCGTATTTAATCAGCTGAAGAATGCACTGGATGTCATCGGGGAATTGCCGTGGGTACAGGTCAAAAAAGGATGGGGTGATGCAGATATTGCCTGTGCGAAGCTGTACTTTGAAAGGGTGTATGGGATTTGGTCACCTACCAAATTCAAAGATGCTCTGCTTGCAGTAGTGTCTTCCGAAAGACTTTATCATCCGGTCAAGGAGTATTTTTCCACGTTATCCTGGGATGGATGTAGCAGGATTGACAGTCTGCTGATTGACTATATGGGAGCAGAAAACACACCGTATGTCCGTGCAGTTACAAGAAAAACTCTGGTAGCGGCGGTAGCCCGTATTTATGAGCCGGGTATAAAGTTTGATTCCGTGTTGGTTTTAAACGGTCCGCAGGGGTGTGGTAAGTCTACGTTCTTTGCAAAACTGGGAAAAGAGTGGTATTCGGATTCCCTTACGATTTCTGATATGAAGGATGGAAAAACTGCTGCGGAGAAGCTTCAGGGGTATTGGCTTTTGGAATTGGGAGAGCTTGCGGGTATCAAAAAGGTAGATGTGGAAACCGTAAAATCTTTTGTTACCCGGACGGATGATAAATACAGGCAGTCATATGGAACAACGGTAGAGAGTCATCCGAGGGAATGTGTGATTGTGGGAAGTACAAACTCAGAAGGCGGCTTTCTGCGTGATGTTACCGGAAACAGACGCTTTTGGCCTGTGCATGTAACCGGAAAAGGGAAGCATCGTGGATGGGATTTAACTCCTGAGACGGTAGACCAGATTTGGGCAGAAGCGATTTCCATTTATAAAGATGGAGAAGAGTTGTATCTGAAAGGAAAGGAAGCTGCAGAGGCTTATGTGGCACAGCAGGAAGCAATGGAGTCTGATGAAAGAGAAGGCATTGTGGAGGATTACCTGGAGCGATTACTTCCGGCAGACTGGGACACAATGGATTTGTATCAGAGACGTTCTTATCTTGGTGGTGGAGAGTTTGAAGCAGAAGGAAGAACCGGAACGGTAGTCAGAGAGAGATTCTGTTTAATGGAAGTCTGGTGTGAATGCTTTGGGAAGGAGCGTCAGAATTTCCGAAAGACAGATTCTTATGAGTTAGAATCCATTATTCAAAAAATTGGTGGCTGGAAGAAGTATGAAGGGAATTCCTCCGGCAAAATGCGTATCCCCGGTTATGGTGTACAGAGGGTGTTTGTCAGAGTGAAAAAGGAAACCGCAGGAAACAAATGATGGGTTTCCGTGGGGGATTGGTAAGACGGTAGGCAACAGATGTTGGAAACAGCCATGAAGTCAGCAGGCAAAAGGGCTGTGTCGGTGCTGTTTCCAATGTTTCCACTTATATTTAATAAATGAAAATAAGTATAAGAGGACACGGATACACCCGTATATACGCATATGGGAGAATAGATGTTTTTGAAAGTGGAAACAGCAGAGGGAAACGGAGATGAGGTTTTGCGAGAATGTGTAATTGAAAAGGCTCTGGTAAAAGAGGCAAAGAGCAGGGGCGGCATGGCGGTAAAGTTCGTGTCTCCCGGTTTCGATGGGGTGCCTGACCGTCTCGTTCTGCTTCCTGGTGGGAAGTGTGCATTTGTGGAATTAAAGGCACCGGGAAAAAAGCTGCGACCGTTACAGGAAAAACGAAAACATCAGCTGGAAGCCTTGGGGTTTTCCGTATATGTGATAGATGGATTGGAACAGATCGGAGGTGTGCTGCATGGAATTCAGACCACATAAATATCAGGAATATGCCAGGGAGTTTATTATCGGGCATCCGGTATGTGCTTTGATTTTGGATATGGGACTTGGAAAGACAGTTATTACCCTTACTGCTTTGTGGGAACTGGCACTTGATTACTTTGAGGTAGGAAAGGTTCTGGTCATTGCACCATTCCGTGTGGCACGGGATACTTGGAAGGAAGAACTGGAAAAATGGGATCACTTGAAAGGACTGTCGGTGTCAGTGGTAGTCGGTTCTGAAAAAGAACGATTGGATGCTTTGGAAAAAAAGGCAAGCGTGTATGTAATCAACCGTGAAAATGTGGTGTGGCTTTGTGAGAAGCATCACTGGGATTTTGACATGATTGTGATTGATGAATTATCTTCTTTCAAATTTTATCAGGCGAAAAGGTTCAAAGCACTAAGACGATACCGGCCGAAGGCAATTCGTGTGGTTGGTCTGACCGGAACACCGGGAAATCTTATGGATTTATGGGCTGAGATTGGAATTCTTGATATGGGGCAGAGGCTTGGAAGATATATTGGAGCTTATCGTGACAGATTCTTTCTGCCGGATAAGCGAAACAGGAATATCATTTATTCCTATAAACCGAGGGATGGTGCGGAAGAAGCAATCTACAATTTGATTTCTGATATCTGCATTTCCATGAAGGCCGAGGATTACCTTTCTATGCCGGAGTGCCTTTATCATCGGGTGGAGGTTCGGATGGATGAAAAAGAAGAGAAGCTGTACCGTCAGATGGAAAAGGATATGCTTCTGCCATTTGAAGATGGGGACGTGGATGCGGTCAATGCAGCTGCTCTTTCCGGGAAATTACTGCAGATGGCAAATGGAGCAGTCTATGATGAGAACCACAAAGTCCGCCATATCCACGATAAGAAACTGGATGCTTTGGAGGATTTAATCGAGGCAGCGAATGGAAAGCCTGTGTTAGTGGCTTACTGGTATCAGCATGATTTGGATAGAATTGTTGAACGGTTTAAAGCTGTTCCATTAAAAGCAGCAGGTGACATCCGCAAATGGAAAGAAGGAAAAATCCCGGTGGCAGCAATCCATCCGGCATCGGCAGGACATGGTCTGAACATACAGGACGGAGGCCACATTCTGATTTGGTTCGGACTTACCTGGTCTTTGGAACTGTATATGCAGTGCAATGCCAGACTGTGGAGACAGGGACAGAGGGAAACAGTAATGATTTACCATATCATCAACAAAGGAACATTGGACGAAGATGCCATGCGGTCATTGGAACAGAAGGACTGTGGGCAGTCGGCTATCATAGATGCAGTAAAGGCAAGGATTGGAGGTGTGAACGGTGCGAGCAGAAAGGATGATTAAGGAATATCCGAATTTGAAAAGGGAACTATCGGTGTTGGAATTTCAGTTAAGCCGATGTGAGGGAATTGATTATGACACCGTCATATCTTCCCTTACTTTCTCTAAGCCGGAAGGGGAAAGAGTACAGACAAGCGGTGTTTCGGATGTGACTGCAAGAGCAGCACTTGCATACCGTAAGGTGGCAGACAGGATGAGTGATGAATGGTTATCTTATCTTGCCGGACAGTACGGACAGATAAAAGAGGAACTGGATTTTTTTGAACATGCTGTACGTGGACTTTCCGGGAAATTACCGGAAATTGTATGGGATATGGCTGTGGAGCGTTTCACTTGGGAAGAACTGATGATGAAATATCATATCAGCCATACAATGGTGGCGAAATACCGGAAGAAAGCTATAAAGGAATTGGATGCGCTGTATGAGGAGAGGGACAGGCAGACGGAAAGTTTTATTTTGAGGTGAGGCAGTGAGACGAGGCGAGGTTTATTTTGTGGATTTTGGAAAAGACAAAACGACACATAAACAGTGTGGCATTCGGCCGGCAGTGATTGTGAGTAATAACCGGGGAAATGGTCATGGACCAACAGTAACGGTTGTTCCGCTTACAGGCAACATACATAAGAGACCTGAAATGCCAACCCATGTGCAGATACCGCTTTCAAGCTGTATTGGACTGAAAAGACCGAGCATGGCATTGGCTGAACAGGTCGATACTGTAGATAAGATAAAAGTAAAAGATAAAATCGGGGAAATACATGATAATCTTCTGATGGAGCAGATCACGGTTGCCCTTCAGATACAGATAGGGGTTTTTGAAGAATATAACTGATACCGGGTGGGATTGTGTGTCCCACCCTTAAATTATGCAACAGTTCGTTTCGTTAATCTTCATCTTTCATTTCTGGAATATGGCAGGAGCCAAGAAGCAGTTCTTTGCAGTCTGAAAAGCCGAGCATATAGGCAAGTTCTCCATAGCGTACCCAATTGGCACTGCGTTCATTGACATACTGGTCGATTAAACGCATCGTTTCTTCCGGCAGATTAAGAGATGCCAGTTTGGCAGCATATTCATCTGCTTTTTCTTTTGTCTGCATAAACGAAGTATCCTCTTTTGTAATCTTGTGCAATGCTTCTCCCATTCGGGTATCCATCAGTTGATAAAGTACGGATTTGTTATCCATGTAATCGCTCCTTTCACCATGAGGTCATATTAACTCTGAATTGGTAAGTTATCAACCATAAAGATAGCATTACCGAATATTTAAAAGTTACCCCCTTTTGCTGCTTTGGTGGTGTACTAAAGGTGTACTAAGTGTGTACCGTCCGGTGTACTGACATGGAGTATTTTTCGTGGTATATTGTAGGCGTGAAAGATTAGAGGTGGACTGAATCCTGTGTGGTTTGGTCTTTTTTTCTGTCTTTTACATTGGTATGGGTACGGGCTTTATCCTTTCACCGTACCCGGTACATAAGAAAGGAGCGTGGTGCTATGCCGAGGAAACCAAAGAAACCATGTAAGCATCCCGGCTGTCCGAAGCTGGTGGAGGGAATGTACTGTGAAGAACACGCTTTGCTGCATGGGCAGGAGCGAGGGGATTCAGCAGTGCGAGGGTATGACAGCAAGTGGAGAAAGGCAAGAGAAAGGTTTCTTAAATGCCATCCTCTTTGTGTTCAGTGTCAGAGGGAAGGAAGGCTTGTAAAAGCGACTGTGGTTGACCACATCAAACCGCATCGGGGTAATCCGATTTTGTTTTGGGATGAAAGGAACTGGCAGCCGCTTTGCAAGCACCACCATGATGTGAAGACAATGACCGAGGACAGGTATCAGGAATATAAATATTGATTGTGTATCATACACAAGGGTGGGGGTATCAAATCTCCACAATCCTGTGCAGGATTGACCGCCGCCCCCTCAAACGTGAATTTTCGCAGAATTAAGCAGGGGGGATAGTCTGGTGGTGTGATATTTTTCGCAGAATGTGTTTAAATGCAAGGGGAATCCGTCAGAGAGTTTCGATAAAAAGTATAGAAAAACCGTGTTTTTAATGGGTAAAAAGGCGCAAAAAGAGGTGCTTTTTTACCCATTTTTTATGCCCGTTTGAATGGAAGGATGTGAAAGGATATGACGGAGCAGCAGGCAAAGCAGATAAGGGAAATGAGGGAGCAGGGGATTGGTTACCGTTCCATTGCTCTTACAGTAGGGCTGTCCCGTGATATTGTGAGGAACTTCTGTAAAAGCAGAGGGCTTTCCGGTTATGGTTCGGCACTGACAAAAAACATACAGGAACAGGTCATGCTTGGGAAAGCGTGTCTGTACTGCGGTAAGGAAATGAAACAGCTGGATACCGGAAGACCAAAGAAGTTCTGCTCAGATAAATGCAGACGGGAATGGTGGAAAGGACACCCGGAACGAATCAACAGAAAAGAAAGTGCCATGTACCCTGCGGTGTGTGTGCGTTGCGGTAAAGAGTTCTTAAGCTACGGTAACAGGAAAAGGAAGTATTGCAGTCATGACTGCTACATTAAAGCAAGATTTTGGGAGGTAGAAGATGAAGACAGCGAAGCTATCAGTTCTGCCGATTAAGGACTTAAATCCGGCAGAGTACAATCCCCGTAAAAGATTAAAGCCGGGGGACAAGGAGTATGAAAAGATTAAGCATTCTATTGAAGAATTTGGATTTGCTGACCCTGTAGTGGTTAATTCCGATATGACAATTATCGGAGGTCACCAGAGGGTAACAGTAGCAGCTGCACTTGGTTATACGGAAGTACCGTGTGCGATTGTGGAAGTCAGCAAAACTCAGGAAAAGGCACTCAACATTGCGTTGAATAAGATTTCAGGCGAATGGAATCAGGAACTGTTGGCAGATTTGATTCAGGACTTGCAGGACTCGGATTTTGATGTCGGGTTTACAGGATTTGAACCGCCGGAGATTGAACAGCTTTTTTCAAAGGTACATGACAAAAAGGTAAAAGAAGATGATTTCAATGTAGAAGCAGAATTGAAAAAACCAACAGTGGCACAGACAGGTGATGTGTGGCTCCTGGGCAAACACCGTGTTATCTGTGGCGATTCTATTTTGCCGGAAACATACAACATCCTTATGGATGGAAGGAAAGCAAATCTGATTCTGACAGATCCACCGTACAATGTAGATGTGGAGGAGACTGCCGGAAAGATTAAGAATGACAATATGGCGGATGAAGATTTTTACAAATTCCTCTTTGCTGCCTTTGTGAATATGGAACAGAACATGGAGGACGATGCTTCTATCTATGTATTCCATGCGGATACCGAGGGATTGAATTTCAGAAAGGCGTTTGCGGATGCCGGGTTCAAATTATCGGGATGCTGTATTTGGAAAAAGAATGCACTGGTGCTTGGACGCAGTCCTTATCAGTGGCAGCATGAACCGTGTCTGTTCGGATGGAAGAAAGGCGGTAAGCATCAGTGGTATTCCGACAGGAAGCAGACCACCATTTGGGAATATGACCGTCCGAAGGCATCCAAAGACCATCCGACCATGAAGCCGATTGCTCTGATGGCATACCCGGTACAGAATTCTTCCATGATGGGATGTGTGGTTCTGGACCCGTTTCTTGGTTCCGGTTCGACACTTATGGCTTGTGAACAGACAGGGCGTATTTGCTATGGTGTGGAACTGGAAGAGAAATTTGTGGATGTCATCGTCAACCGCTATATGGAGATGAAAGGCTCTGCGGATGAAGTTTTTGTTATCAGAAATAATGTGAAAATTCCATATTGGGATTTAGGGAAGGAAGGTGAAGCCAATGCAACAGCTGACCTTCCTTGATTTATGTTCAGGCATAGGAGGTTTCAGACTTGGTCTGGAATCTGCCGGCCATAAGTGTATCGGTTATTGTGAATATGACAGATTTGCGAGGGCTTCCTATGAAGCAATGTACGACACGGAAGGAGAGTGGAAAGCAGATGATGTCACAAAACTTAAATCAGAAGATGTCCCCTATGCAGACATCTGGTGTTTCGGATTCCCATGCCAGGATATCTCCGTTGCAGGAAAACAGCGGGGACTTGTCGGAGAGCGAAGTGGGATATATTACAACATTATTGACCTCATCAAAGGCAAAGAAGAAAGTGATAAGCCCACATACCTTCTTGTTGAGAACGTTAAGAACCTGTTATCAATTAATTCAGGCTTCGACTTTGCCAGCGTTCTGTCTGAAATGGACGAAGCGGGGTATGACTGTCGGTGGCAGGTGCTTAATTCAAAAGACTTCGGAGTCCCCCAAAACAGGGAGCGTGTGTTCATTATCGCAAATCTTAGAAGCCGAGGTGGACGAGAAATATTACCTCTCTGCGGAGAAAACGCAGCAACTCTTAACCAACTTGTAGGTGGGATGCAGGGATACCGTGTATATGGCACGGATGGCATATCAGCTACCCTCGTTGGAAATGCTGGAGGTGTGGGCGCCAAGACAGGCTTGTATCTTATGGGTAATCTGAATCCGAGTGGTCACGGTCAGGGTGGAAATGTCTATCATGAAGACGGAATTGCACCAACGGTTACTGTAAACAAAGGCTGTGGCACGAGAATATTTATTGATCAGAGCAATCATGCTCCAAAGCTGACGGAAAATGCCAGATGCATAACTGCAAGGTATACTTCCGGGATGGTAAATCATACTGCAATGAATTCTGCAGTTATGGAAGTGCATCCGGTTCTGACACCAGAACGTATGGAGAAAAGGCAGAATGGCAGACGGATGAAAGAAGATGGAGAGCCGATGTTTACGCTTACCTCACAGGACAGACATGGTGTGTTTGTGTGTGAGAAAGTGCAGCAGAATGAGGAAACCATGCTTCGTGTCAGAAATGGTACAAAACAGGGGTATGACGAAGCACACGTTGGTGATGGTATCAGCCTTGCATATCCTGAGAGTGATACCAGAAGGGGAAGGGTTGGAAAAGGCTGTTCCCAGACATTAGATTGCTCCGGGCAAATGGGGACTCTTATGAAGTGCGGAAGAATCCGCAGGCTCACTCCGAGAGAGTGTTTCCGTCTGCAAGGTTTCCCGGATGTTTTATTTGATAAAGCAGCATCTGTTAATTCGGATGCACAGCTTTACAAACAGGCAGGGAATGCGGTGACCGCTACTGTGGCATTTGCGGTGGCAATGTCACTGCCGGAATCACGGGAAAATTAGTGAATAAATAACTTGCTATTTCCTCCATTCAGAGTGATATATGTAGTACCAAATTGAATGGAGGAAAAGCAAATGAAGGTAAAAACAACAGCAGAAAACAGAAAAGACGTTGTGAAAGCGATGGAGGAAATCCTTAATGTAAAAGCAAAATATCAGGGACCACCATCTTTTGGATACAAGGTCGGGGAGTATACAGTGGATCGTGATGGCAACGTGGAACACGAATCCGAGGAGGCAGCACTTACCATGCAGAATGAATTAGTAGCGAGAGGTTTTGCTGAAGGCGAAACAGACAGACTTAACATTGGGATTCCGATAGAGGGATTCACAGCAGAGGGTATTAAAAACCTCATTTACATGATTCACAGCAAACAGTACCTTTTGGAAAAAGCAGTTGGAAAAGAGGTATTCAGAATTTCCGATAAGCTGGTAGAGAGACTGGATGCGGAAGAAAACATACCGCTTGAGCAAGTGATACAGATTGCGGAAGAAGAAAGTATAGAGGGGCTTGCCTTTGGGGAGGACAGAATATTTTTCTGCGGATTTCTGCTGAACGAGGATGAAGCGAGAGCCTATGCTGAATTGGCAGCTTGTATGGCAAAGACGGCAAAGGAAGCAAAGCGAGTAAGTCCAAAGGCTACCATCGAAGAAAATGAAAAATATTACATGAGAGTCTGGCTTGTCAGAATTGGTCTTGGAGGTAAGGACGGAAAGGACACGAGGAAGGTATTTCTTTCCAGACTGAAAGGGCATACCGCATTCCGAACCGAGGAAGATAAGGAAAAATGGAAAGAACGAAACAGTAAGAAATCCACCGAACCTGCTGAATAGCAGAGGGGTGGATTTTGCCATAAAATACACAATTTCATATGGATATGAGCAGTAAATATTTGTGTACATTATGCCTCCGAATTAACTGGATAATATGTGCTTTTAGAGCGAATATGTACCTACCGAAAGGGAAAACAAACAGCCGAAAGGAAGGTACATAGAATGAACGAAAAAACAAGAATCCAAATTGAGGAAATGAAAAAACAGACCATTGGGGTTGAGGTGGAGATGTACAACATCACAAGGGAAAAGGCAGCGAGAACGATTGCAGAGTATTTTCATACCGAAGGAACGGTAAAGTACATTGGAGGAAGCTACAGCGCATGGGCATGCAAGGACAATAAGGGAAGAGAATGGAAAATCACAAGAGATTCAAGCATTCAGGCAGCTTCCGATGACGAGAAGGCAGAACTTGGAACACCGATTCTTACCTACGAGGACATTCCAGATTTGCAGGAGATTTTAAGACAGCTGAGACATAAGGGAGCAAAAAGCGACCCTGCCCATATGTGCGGAGTACACATTCACATCGGACTGAATGGCCACACTCCAAAGAGCCTCAGAAACCTTGCGAACATCATGGCAAGCCACGAAAGCCTTTTGATTTCCGCAATGAGACTTGACCGAAACCGAATCAACAGATACTGTAGAACGGTTGACCCTTCCTTCCTTGAAAGGCTGAACAGAAGAAAGCCAAAGACAATGGAACAGCTTGCAGACATTTGGTACGAAGGAGTATGGGGCAGCAGAAATCAGCATTACAACGATTCAAGATACAGAATGCTGAATTACCACGCTTGCTTCACACATAAAACCATCGAGTTCAGATGCTTCCAATTTGCCAACGCTGGCAACGGAAGAAAGGGCGGTTTACACGCAGGAGAACTTAAGAGTTACATACAGCTTTGCCTCGCACTCAGCCAGATGGCGAAAACGGTAGCGAGTGCCAGCCCGAAACAGCCACAGGTTGAAAATCCAAAATACGCAATGAGAACATGGCTTTTGAGACTCGGCTTCATCGGAGATGAATTTGCAACAGCAAGAGACATCCTTACCAAAAACCTTGAAGGGGATACAGCCTTCAGACACGGCAGAGCAGCTTGAAGGATTCAGCTTTGAGGCCACCGACCGCTTCGGCGGTCTTAAGGTGGTAGAAGGGAAGAACCCTTCAGAAAGGATGGACGAATATGAATAAATATTATTTAGCCTATGGCAGCAACCTGTCAATGGCACAAATGGCACAGAGATGTCCCGATGCAGTATATGTGGGGACAGCAGAACTTAAGGATTATCAGCTTCTTTTCAAAGGAAGCCAGTCAGGAAGTTATCTGACGGTTGAGCCAAAGAAGGGAAGTACGGTTCCGGTTTTGGTTTGGCGGATTAGTGAAAGGGATGAACATTACCTCGACCGCTACGAAGGTTGCCCATCATTTTATTACAAGAAAATGATGAGGGTGGAAATACAACCCTTTATTGGCGAGAAGGTAAACGGTGGAACGGAAGCAATTATTTATATCATGCATGAGGACAGACCGCTCGGATGCCCGACAAAGCATTATTATGATGTTTGCCTTGAGGGGTACTGCCGATTTGGATTTAAACAGACGGTTCTTGAACAGGCTCTTTACGACAGCGTTGGAAAAAGAGTCGGACAGCATTTACTGAAGGAGGTCGGATATTATTATGAGTAGCATGAGATTTCCAAGCAGAGAAGAAGTGGAGAAGGTGCGGAATGAGTATCCTAAAGGATGCCGTGTGGTTCTTGAGCGGATGGATGATATGCAAGCACCGCCAATTGGAACGGAAGGAACAGTAAGGGGTGTGGATGACACAGGTTCCATAATGGTTAAATGGGATAACGGAGCAGTCTTCATGTAGTTTATGGGGAAGACCGATGCAGAAAAATTTAGGAGGCAGATATGGAGCAGATAACAACCATTTGCTACGGGAAAAAGGATACATGGCAGTCAAGGGAGGAGGCACAAGCCTTCTTCCTGAAAGCGATGGCAGGTTCGGAAGGAAGCGAGCAGGAGAGATGTGCCACCATATATACACAGCTTTGTCTGGGAATGACTGAGTGCAGGGATGAGGTGGACTGATGACAGAAAAAATAAAAGAGCAGATACTTGCTGTCAGGGCTACGGGGCGGACCAATATGTTTGACACCAATATGGTTCAGGTAATTGCAAACGAGATGAAGTTTTATGAACTTGTGATTTTCATTGAGGAACACAAGGGAGATTATGCAAAATTCATACTAACAGGCGAGTGTTAATATAACCAATTTATACAGCAAAGGATTCCTACGGGAGTCCTTTTTTTGATGCCATGAAACGGAGGTGAGGACAGTGGCACAGAGAGGACGTAAGCCAAAGCCTACGGCAGTAAAGGTGTTGGAGGGCAATCCGGGCAAGAGAAGCCTTAATACGGCCGAACCGAAGCCTGAAAAGAAAGCACCACGCTGTCCGTCATGGCTTGAGGATGAAGCGAAAAAAGAATGGAAGAGGATGAGCAAGCAGCTGGAGCAGTTGGGGATTCTCACGGAGATTGATATGGCTGCCTTTGCCGGATACTGTCAGGCATATGCGAGGTGGAAAGAAGCAGAGGAATTTATCACGCAGCATGGAACGATTGTGAAGACTCCGAGTGGCTATTGGCAGCAGGTGCCACAGGTATCCATTGCACAGACCTATCTTAAGATTATGAATAAATTTTGTGAACAGTTCGGACTTACTCCTTCTGCGAGAAGCAGAATTGTTGCAGATACAGCTGAGGACAAAGAAAGTGATGAGATGGAACTTCTCTTGATTAAGGGAGGTGGCAGATAATGTATGATGTGACAAAAGCGGATCATGCGGTCAACTTTATCAATTGTCTGAAGCACACCAAAGGGAAATGGAGGGGAGTTCCGTTTGAACTTCTCTCCTGGCAGGATGAGATTATCCGCACATTATTTGGTACGGTTAAGGAAAATGGCTACAGGCAGTACAATACCTGCTACTGTGAGATTCCGAAGAAAAATGGAAAGTCGGAACTGGCGGCTGCCATTGCATTATATATGACCTGCGGTGACGGGGAATGGGGAGCAGAAGTGTATGGCTGTGCTTCCGACCGCCAACAGGCATCTATTGTATTTGATGTGGCTGTGGATATGGTGGATCAGTGTCCTGCTTTGAAAAAGAGAATTAAACCAGTGATGTCGGTTAAGAGGCTTGTGTATAAACCGACCAACAGCTTCTATCAGGTGTTATCAGCTGAAGCATATACCAAGCATGGTCTGAACGTACACGCTGTTATTTTTGATGAACTTCATGCACAGCCGAACAGAGAACTTTTTGACGTTATGACAAAAGGCTCCGGTGATGCCAGAACACAGCCTTTATATTTTCTGATTACTACAGCCGGAACAGACAGAAATTCGATTTGCTTTGAACAGCACCAAAAAGCTGTTGACATTATAGAGGGCAGAAAAATTGACCCGACATTCTATCCCGTGATTTATGGTGCATCCGATGAGGATGACTGGACGAGCGAAGCCACATGGTATAAAGCCAATCCTTCCCTTGGAGAAACCATCGATATTGAAAAGGTTCGAAATGCTTACATCAGTGCAAGGGAAAATGCTGCAGAAGAGAATATCTTCCGGCAGCTTCGATTAAACCAATGGGTAAAACAGTCTACCCGTTGGATGCAGATGGATAAATGGGATTCGTGTGCATTCCCCGTAAATGAGGAGGAACTTATCGGAAGAACCTGCTATGGCGGTTTAGACCTTTCGAGTACATCGGATATCACGGCATTTGTACTTGTGTTTCCACCAAGAAATGATGAAGAAAAATACATCATTTTACCATACTGCTGGATACCGGAAGATAACATGAGACTCCGTGTCAGAAGGGACCATGTTCCTTATGATGTGTGGGCAGCAGAAGGGAGTCTGGAAACCACGGAAGGAAATGTCATTCATTATGGTTTTATAGAGAAATTTATAGAGGAACTTGGTACGAAGTACCACATAAAAGAAATTGCATTTGACCGTTGGGGTGCAACGCAGATGGTGCAGGATTTGGAAGGTATGGGATTTACTGTTGTTCCTTTCGGGCAGGGGTATAAGGATATGAGTCCGCCAACGAAGGAACTTATGAAGCTGACACTTGAGGAGCGAATTGCCCACGGTGGGCATAAGGTTCTCCGTTGGATGATGGATAACGTGTATGTCAGACAAGACCCTGCCGGAAATATCAAAATGGATAAAGAAAAATCTACAGAGAAAATTGATGCTGCAGTCGCAACCGTCATGGCACTTGACCGTGCAATCCGTAATCAGGGAAGTGATGGCAGTGTGTACGATGCCAGAGGAATTCTGGTGTTTTAGGAGGATGACATGATTTTGGTCAGCATATTAGGCTTCTTTCTCATAAGGGAAGCAATCAATCAGGCATTGGAGGGATAGCAGATGGGAATAAAAAGTTTGTTTGGTTTCGGTCAGGCGAGGGATAAGCCTGTACGGAATTACAGCAATGGTGAGTATACATTCAATTTCGGACGAAGCACCAGCGGAAAGAGCGTCAATGAAATGACAGCCATGCAGACTACTGCAGTTTATGCATGTGTGAGGATTTTGTCAGAAGCAATCGCATCGCTTCCAATTCATGTATATCGATACAAAGACGGTGGGAAGGAAATGGTTTGTGACCACCCGCTTTATACGCTGCTCCATGATGAGCCAAACCCGGAGATGATTTCATTTGTGTTCAGAGAAACGCTGATGAGTCATCTTTTAATTTGGGGAAATGCATATGCACAGATCATACGAAATGGGAAAGGCGAGGTGCTTTCTCTGTATCCGCTACTTCCAAACAAGATGAGTGTGGAGAGGGACAGTAATGGAGTGCTGTATTATGTGTATTCCCGTTATACAGATGAGAATCCCAACATGAAAAAGATGGGAGATATCATCTTAAGGCAGGAGGATGTGCTTCATATTCCCGGACTTGGATTTGATGGTCTTATCGGTTACTCACCTATTGCAATGGCAAGGAATGCTGTCGGTATGACGATGGCATGTGAGGAATATGGTGCCAGTTTTTTTGCTAATGGTGCAAATCCCGGTGGTGTGTTGGAGCATCCGGGTGTGTTGAAAGACCCGGCAAAGGTAAGGGATTCTTGGAATGCAGTGTATCGTGGAACGACCAATGCCCACAAGATTGCCGTACTTGAGGAAGGGATGAAATACCAGCAGATAGGTATCCCACCGGAGGAGGCGCAGTTCCTGGAAACAAGAAAGTTTCAGATTAACGAAATTGCAAGGCTGTTTCGGATACCGCCACATATGGTCGGTGATTTGGAAAAGAGCAGTTTTTCTAATATTGAGCAGCAGTCCTTGGAATTTGTGAAATACACACTTGACCCGTGGGTAATCCGATGGGAACAGGCACTTAAAAAATCCCTTTTTCTGCCGGAAGAGAAAAAAGAGTTTTTTATAAAGTTGAATGTGGACGGTCTGCTCCGTGGAGATTATCAGAGCCGAATGAATGGTTACGCCATCGGCAGACAGAATGGTTGGCTGTCGACCAACGATATCCGTGAAATGGAAGATATGAATCCATTACCGGAAGAGGAAGGTGGCAATCTGTATCTTGTGAACGGTGCGATGACGAAGCTGAAGGATGCAGGAGCATTTGCCAAAGAGGGAACGAAAAGCACGTCAGAGGAAACCGAACCGCAGCAACCACCAGACAATAGAAACAGAGGAGGTCTACGATGAAACGAAAGTTTTGGAACTGGGTCAGAAATGAGGGGGAAAGAACCCTCTTTTTAAATGGAGAAATCTCAGATGAAACATGGTACGGGGATGAGGTTACCCCTAAGTTATTTAAAGACGAACTGTTATCCGGCGAAGGGGATATTACCGTATGGATAAACAGTCCGGGCGGTGATGTGTTTGCAGCTGCCCAAATCTACAACATGCTGATGGACTATAAAGGTCATGTGACTGTGAAGATTGACGGTCTTGCTGCTTCGGCAGCCTCCGTGATTGCAATGGCAGGAACAAAGGTGCTGATGAGTCCGGTGGCAATGATGATGATCCACAACCCGGCTACGATAGCCATTGGAGATACAGCAGAGATGAAAAAGGCAATTGAGATGCTTGATGAAGTCAAGGAATCCATTATGAATGCCTATGAAATCAAAACCGGATTGAACCGCACGAAAATCTCACATCTGATGGATGCAGAGTCCTGGTTCAATGCAAAGAAAGCTGTGGAACTTGGGTTTGCGGATGAAGTTCTCTTTGATAAGGGAAAAGAGGAAAATTCGGAAGAAAAGGAAGAAGAAAAGGAAGAGGAATTGGAAGCCATCCTGTTTTCAAGGTCGGCTGTTACCAATTCCTTTTTTAATAAGCTGATTCCCGGAAAGCCGGAGAAAAAGGTAAACATTAGCGAGCTTGAAAAGCGGCTCAGTCTGTTAAAGCCATAAGGAGGGCAATGAATATGAGTACAGTATTGGAATTAATGGAAAAGAGAAAGAAAGCATGGGAAACTGCCAAGGCATTTTTGGATTCCAGAAGGGGCAGTGATGGTCTGATTTCTGCAGAGGACAATGCGACTTACGAAAGAATGGAAGCGGATGTGGTGGCACTCGGTAAAGAAATCGAGAGATTGCAGAGACAGGCTGCCATTGATGCGGAACTGGCAAAGGCTACTTCCGAACCAATCAAGGATAAGCCGGGCATGAAGCCGGGGGATAAGGGGAGCGGACGTGCATCTGCTGAATACCAGACTGCATTCTGGAATGCGATGCGTAAGAAGAACTATTACGATGTCAATAATGCACTTTCCATCGGGGAAGATGCCGAGGGCGGTTATCTGGTGCCGGATGAGTTTGAAAGAAAATTGGTGGAAGGACTGGAAGAGGAGAGTTTCTTCCGTTCCCTTGCAACCGTAATCAGAACTTCCAGCGGTGACCGCAAGATTCCGATTGTTACGGGTAAGGGCGAAGCAGCATGGATTGACGAGAACGGACAGTTCCCTGAATCTGATGACAGCTTTGGTCAGACATCTATCGGAGCATATAAACTTGCTACCATGATTAAAGTATCGGATGAACTTTTAAATGATAGTATATTTGACGTTCAGGCATATATCGTGAAAGAGTTTGCAAGACGTATCTCCACAAAGGAAGAGGAAGCATTCTTTGTTGGTGACGGTGCCGGAAAACCTGTCGGTATTTTCAATGCCACCGGAGGTGGAGAAGTTGGTGTAACAACTACGACTGCCAACATCACATTTGATGATGTCATGGATCTGTTCTATTCATTAAAGGCTCCTTACCGTAAGAAGGCTAAATGGATTTTGAATGATTCCACAGTTAAGGCACTACGTAAGTTAAAGGATTCCAACGGTAATTATATCTGGCAGCCTTCTGTGTCTGTAGGTGTACCGGATATGATTTTGAACCGTCCTTATTACACTTCCACATTTGCACCGGAAGTGGCAGCAGGAGCCACACCTCTTGCATTCGGTGATTTTTCTTATTACTGGATTGCAGACCGTGAGGGCAGAAGCTTCAAACGTCTGAATGAACTTTATGCAACCACAGGACAGGTCGGTTTCCTTGCAAGCCAGAGAGTGGATGGAAAGCTGATTCTTCCTGAAGCTGTGAAACTGCTTAGTATGAAGTCTGCGTAAGATAGGGGGATGAGGGTATGCTTGTGACCGTGGATGAAGCGAAATTATATCTGCGTTTGGATGGCACGGAAGAGGATGCCCTCATTCAGACGCTTTTGGAGACAGCAGAAAGTCTGTGCCAGGATATTGTAAGAACAGATTTTGATGAAATGGAAGAAGTGCCGGAGATTGTGAAAGTTGGAATTCGTTATGCTGTGACCTATTTATATGAAAACAGGGAAAAGGCAGACTTTGATGAGTTGACTAGGATGCTTAAATTTCTGCTGTACAGTGTGCGGAAGGAGGAATTCTGATGCAGGTCGGAAGGATGAGATACCGCATAGAAATACAGGATTATAAAAGTACACAGGATGCAGACGGGTTTGAAACAAGGGAGTGGATGACAGTCCATACGGTATGGGCAGACATCGCTCCCGTTTCCGGTAAAGAGTATATGGCTTCCAACAGAGAGACTGCAGAAATCACAAATAAAATATACATCCGATTTCGTTCAGGAATTAAATCTACCATGAGAATAAAACACGGGGACAGAATTTTTGAAATTGAGTCCGTGCTTGGAGATAAGCGGAGCGGAATGCTTACCATTATGGCGAGGGAGGTGGCGCGATGGCAAAGATGACATTCAAACTGCCGGAAGAAACCATACGAAAGATGGAAGCACTGGGCAGCTATTATGATGCAGTCACAAGTGCGGTATTGGAAGAAGGGGTAAAGCCATTGTACGATGCTGCGAAACAGAGTCTTTCTTCCGTTATTGGTCAGGCGACAAAAGAACCATCGGAATCAACAGGTGATTTGCTTGAGTCTCTGTCTGTTACGAAACCTTACCAGTCTGCAGATGGGAATTGGAACATAAAGGTGGGCTGTATCGGTTATGACAGAAAAGGAGTACCCAACCCACTGAAAGCTGCTGTTTTGGAACATGGTCGTTCTAATCAGCCAGCCAAGCCGTGGGCGAAGCCGGCCGGCAGAAAGGCGAAGAAGGAATGCATCAAAAAGATGCAGGAAGCATTGGATTCGGAGGTGGAGAAATTATGAGTCTGAACAGCCGAATCATAAAGGCATTAGAACCTATGAAACTGAAAGTGACAGTTTCGGAGTATCCGGTTAATGATGAGGAAGGAAAACCTCAACAACCGGATACTTTTTTGGTAATCATACCCGGAACGGATGATTTCCCTGTATGTGCAGATGACCGACCAATCGTGGAGACAGAGGAAGTTGAACTGGCACTTTACTGTAAAGGAAATTATCTGAAGATGAGGGATGAGATTACTACAAGGCTCCTGGATGCAGACATTACGATTACATCCAGAAAATATATGGAGTTTGAAAAAGAAACAAAATACCACCATTACATTTTTGAAGTAATGGGAATAAGCGAATAGGAAGGAGGATTTGCCAATGGCAACCATCGGTCTTGATAAATTATTTTATGCGCCTATTACAGAGGATGAAAACGAGGAGGAAACCTATGGTACTCCGGTGCAGCTTGCAAAAGCGATTTCTGTGGAGTTGTCTGTAGAACTTGCAGAAGCAGTGCTGTATGCGGATGATGGAATTGCACAGATCATCAAGGAATTCAATTCTGGCACACTGACACTTGGTGTGGATGACATCGGACTTTCCGCAGCATCAGAACTGACAGGTGCAGAGATTGACAGCAATGGTGTACTGGTTTCCACATCGGAAGACGACGGTAAGCCTGTAGCAGTCGGCTTCAGAGCAAAGAAGGCAAACGGAAAATACCGTTATTTCTGGTTATACCGTGTGAAGTTTGCGGTTCCGGCTACCAATTTGGAAACAAAGGGAGAATCCATAAACTTCCAGACACCAAGCATTGAAGGAACGGTAATGCGCAGAAATAAGGTGGACGGAAAGGGCAGACATCCGTGGAAAGCGGAGGTCAGTGAGGATGATTCCGGTGTAAATACAACAACTATCGGAAGCTGGTATAAAGAGGTTTACGAGCCTGCTTATACAACTAAAGCGTCAAATGTATCGGAAGAGGATGCATAGAAACCGGGTAACCGGGATTTGAAAGGAGAAGCAGTATGTACAGTATAGAAGATAGAAGTCAGGTTATTACAATCGGTGGTGTGGAACACAAGCTGATTCTTACCACCAAAGCAACAAAGGATATTACCAAGCGGTATGGCGGTTTGGAGAAACTCGGTGACAAGCTGTTAAAGAATGCAACGATGGAGGAATCGTTGGGAGAGGTTATTTGGCTGATTGCATTGTTGGCAAATCAGGAAATCCTCATCCATAATTTACAGCACAGGGATGAACCGAAACCGCTTCTTACAGAAGATGAAATAGAACTTCTTACCAATCCGTATGAACTGGCAGAATATAAGGATGCAATCATGGCAGCAATGTTAAAAGGCACGAAGCGTCATGTGGAATCCATGCCGGAGAAAAATGAAAAGGGAAACGCACAGACCGGGCAGAGCCACCAGAAGTGAGCTTTGCCCGGTTCGTGTATATCGGAGTAACACAGTTACGGAAACCGGAAGAGGAAGTGCTTTTGACACCGCTTGGCGAACTTATGGATCAATGGGAACTTCACAAACAGTTTCTTGGAATTGCAAAGCCTAAGAGGGAGGTTTTCATTGAGGATATCATACCGGAAGGCATCTAAGGAGGTGTTTGGATGGCTGAGAGTTTCGGTGTCAAGATGGGAGTTGAGGGCGAGAAGGAGTTTAAAAATGCCCTAAAGGAAATCAACTCCGCTTTTAAGGTGCTTGGTTCAGAAATGAACCTTGTCACATCGCAATTTGATAAAAACGATAAATCCATCCAGTCCTTAAGTGCAAGAAACGGTGTGCTGACGAAGGAGATAGAAGCACAGAAAAATAAGGTGCAGACTTTACAGGCGGCACTTGAAAATGCTTCCTCTTCTTTTGGGGAAGCGGATAGCCGAACCAGAAGCTGGCAGATACAGCTGAACAATGCACAGGCTGATTTGAATAAAATGGAGTCTGAATTGAAAGCTAATGAGGATGCCATTGACAGACTGGGACAGGAGATGGAGGAAGCAGAAGAACAGACGGATGATTTTGCAGAATCACTCTCAGACAGCGGAGATGTGGCAGAGGATTCATCCGGTAAGTTCGAAAAGGTCGGTTCTGTTGTCGCAGGAGTCGGTACGGCTATCGCAGCAGCGGCAGCTGCCATTGGTGCTGCCGTTGTGGCAGCAGGCGTGGAACTGGTAAAACTGGGTGATGAATATAATAAGGCTGTCAATCAGATATCCGCATCCACAGGAGCAACAGGCACGGAATTAGAGGAACTTGGTGCAATCGCACAGAAGGTCTATACCAATAATTTCGGTGACAGCCTTGAGGATGTAGCAGAGGGATTATCCATTGTACAGAAAACAACCGGACTTGTGGGGGATGAGTTACAGAAAGCCACAGAGTCCGGTTTTGCTTTGCGTGATACCTTCGGATATGATCTGCAGGAATCGGCTCGTGCTGCCAATGCACTGATGAAGAACTTTGGTGTGACAGCAGAGGAAGCATATAACATCATTGCAGTCGGCGCACAGAATGGTGCAGACCAAAACGGGGATTTACTCGATACCTTAAATGAATATTCCGCACAGTATTCCGCATTGGGATTGTCAGCGGATCAGTTTGTTACCGGACTTATCAATGGTGCAGAAGCAGGTGTTTTCTCCATTGATAAAGTCGGTGATGCCGTTAAGGAATTTAACTTAAGGGCAAAGGACGGAAGCAATACAACTATAGAAGCATTTCAGGCACTTGGGATGAATGCAGATGAAATGACGAAACGGTTTGCTGCCGGAGGAGAGAGTGCCGAGGAGGCCTTCTTCGAAGTTGTGAATACCTTAAATAATATGGATGACCCGATAGCAAAGAACACGGCTGCGGTTAAACTGTTCGGTACACAGTTTGAAGATTTACAGGCAAATGTACTTCCCGTGCTTGCCGGGATGAAAGATGGGGCGGCTGCAAGCTATGATGCCCTGTCACAAATTAATGAAATAAAATATGCGGATTTGGATTCTGCATTGGAGGGAACGAAACGCTCCATTGAGGGTGTGTTCCTACCAACGGTAAGCCAGATGTCCGCAGGAATAACAGATGTATTTTCCACACTGGGAAATGCAATCAATGAAGCAAACGGAGATTTCAGTCAGATAAGTGTGGCAATTGGAACAGCCATAGGAGATGTGGCAGCCATTATCACAGAGCAGATGCCGATGTTCCTTGAGTTGGGACTTAATATCGTGACCTCTATCGGAGGTGCGATTCTGGAAAATCTGCCGATTTTGATTGAATCTGCGACAAATATTGTGCTGACTATTCTGAATTCACTGATAGCCGCCCTTCCTCAGATAACCGAGGGCGCTTTGCAGTTGGTGCTTACACTGGTCAACGGAATTTTAGCGAATTTGCCACAGTTGGTCGATGCTGCGATTCAGATGATTGTCACACTGGCAACCGGAATAGGAGAGGCACTGCCACAGTTGATTCCGACCATAGTCGATGCGGTGATTTTAATATGCACTACTTTGCTGAACAACATGGATAAAATTCTGGATGCCGCTTTTTCCATCATTACCGGATTAGCCCAGGGACTTCTGAATGCACTGCCGAAATTGGTGGCTGCTTTGCCTCAGATTATTTCGTCCATCATCAATTTCATAACCACAAATCTGCCTAAGATTATTGAGATGGGTGTTAAATTGGTGGTTCAGCTGGCGGTTGGATTGGTTAAGGCGATACCACAGCTGGTGGCAAGTTTACCTCAAATCGTGACAGCCATTATTTCCGGTATTGGAAAAGCTGCGACCTCTATTGTGAGTGTCGGAAAGAATATCGTGACCGGACTTTGGAGTGGTGTTTCTTCCATGATTTCGTGGGTAAAGAACAAGATTTCCAGTTTTGTTGGGGATATCGTTGGCGGTATCAAGAGCCTGCTCGGTATCCATTCACCATCCCGTGTGTTTGCTGGAATTGGTGACAACATGGCCAAAGGTCTTGGCGAGGGCTTCACAGATGAAATGGATAAGGTGTCAAAGGATATTAACAATGCCATTCCTACAGACTTTGATGTAGATGCAAGGGTGGGAGCGAATACACAGACTTCCGGTTCGGGAAGTGGCGGAACGGTGATTACTTATACCGGCCCGCTTGTGAGTGTAGCACAGATGGTAGTACGAAGTGAGGATGATATTCGAAAGGTATCACAGGGACTGTATAACCTGATGCAGTCGGGAACGAGGGCACAGGGAATTATACCAATCACCTAAGAAGGAGGAGAAGCATGGGATTTTCATTTCAGGGAATTCATTCGAAGGAAAAAAAGCTGAAAGCAAGAATTACGGGATATCCCATGCTTCCGGCTTTTAGAAATAATACGGAAAGCATACCGGGAAGGTCAGGGATACTGGATTTTGGAATGGAGTATTCTGAGCGTATCATTCCGGTGGAATGTTCCGTGTTCCCGGAGCAGGATTTTTCTGCTCTGGTACATAGAATAGATGAAATTAATGGGTGGCTGAATCCGTATAGAGGGGTTCAGCCATTGATTTTTGATGAATATCCGGACAGATATTTTATGGCGAGACTGAATACGGAAATCAGCATGGAAAGAGTATCACGGACAGCAGGTACGTTTTCTTTGGAGTTTATCTGTCCTGATCCATTCGGTTATGCCGTAGAGGATGAGGTGTTTTCTATCGCAGCAGAGGGCAAGACCACTGTAAACAGACAAAAGGGAAATCTTATATCTGAACCGATTTTTGAATTAAAAGCGATTATGGACAGCACCTCTTCTTATGTGGATATCGAAGTAAATGGGGAGTTGGTTCGTGTAAAAGGAAAACTTGCGGAAGGAGAAACCTTTGTACTTGATACGGCAAAGCTGACGGCTAAAGTTGTGGATTCCAATACCGGGGTAACATTGCGGAACGCTCTTTCACAGCTTGATGAGTTGGTGTTCCCGGAACTGAATCCGGGCGGTAATGAGGTTCTGGTTTCTGTAAGTGGTGCAACCTTTACGGAACTTACGATACAGGGAAGGAGCAGGTGGGTGTAATGGGATTAAAACTGCTTGTAAATGCAACCGAAGATTTCACAGGCGAATTTCGGAAAACAGCCAATACACAGGCACAGTGGAAAATGAATGATTCACCGAGTGGTGATGATACAACGCTACACGATTCGTCCGGTCATGCGAGAAATTTTACCATCAATGGATGGTCGGGAACAACAGCATCTACCCGTGCCGGAAAACTTGGGAAATTTTTTCGGTTCAATACCGTAAATCCAGCAACGGAAAAAACACATCTAAGGGCAACGAATACAGGGGATTTCTTCACAGAATTGGGAAAGAGAATCGTGGCAGGAGGGTGGATATACCCAACTACTTATTCGGTAGGGACAACATTTGTACCTATTTTCAGTACCAGAAGCGGTCCGGGAAATCCTCTGTTTTATCTTTCCCTTCGTTCAGGAAGATTGCGAAATATGCTTTATGATGCTTCTGGTACGCTGATTTATGACGTTATCGAGCCAGACCCGATGGGGGTGGTGCTGCAAAACAATGGTGCGTATTTTATTGGAACGGTCATTGATTTGGAGGCAAAGACTGTACAAAGCCTTGTTTGTGACAGAAGCACAGGGGATGTGTTTAAGACAGCAATTCGTTCTTTTACCGGGGAACTGAATCCTTCCTGTACTGCAGATATCGTCATGGGAATGTATGCAGACAGTTACTACTTTGCCGGAGGATTTGATGATTGGTTTTATGAAACGGATTCTAATCTGACAATTGATGATTTGGAAGCACACTTTCTTTCCGGTCTGTTAGCAAATGGTGCAGATGTGGACTCGTCTGTGGATGCCATATCAAATCCGGGCAGTGTGACCTTAAAGCAGACGGACGGTGTATATGCAGAAAGCGGTGTCCTTTATACAAGGATTTTAGACCTTGGGGAAGGTGGTCTTGCCGGAGAGGGAAAGATACAGCTTGTCGGTACGGTGGATGCAGGGATTACATCCATTTCGGAAGTCAAAACAAGAACATCTGACTCTTTGGAAGATGTATCTTTTTCAGATTGGGAAGCGGTTGGAACGGATGGAGTGATACAATCTCCAAATTTAAGATACATTCAGATACAGATGACGCTTTCTACAACAGATACGTCTATGACACCGGAACTGAGTGCAATTCAGATATACGAGACACCAAAGGCCCCCTATTCTAAATTGGGATATGCAAGGCCGGTGGTGTTAAGTGATGGTGGAATCAGGGAAGCAGTATTAGAAAATGCCTATGACATTATTGTTACGAGTGAATTGAACGGTTCTGACTATTTGGAATTTTCTATTCCATTCAAAGATGGGAAGCGATCATATCTCGATAATGAAAAGAAACTGCAGATTACTAAGGATATTTACCGTATCCGAACAGTCACGGATGATAAGGGTGAGGACGGAAAGACGGTAACGAGCATTTATGCGGAAGCTGCGTTTTATGACCTTGCATATTCTGAAAAGAAAAGTGAACAGACATATGAAGCGGAAACCGCAGAAAAGCCGATGGCTTATGCACTGCAGGGAACCGGATGGAGTGTTGGAAAAATAACGGTATCAACGAAACGTTCCTGGCAGTCCACGGATAAAAATGCCCTTTCCATGCTTCGTACCATTCAGTCCATTTATGGTGGTGATTTGGAGTTTGACAATGTAAATAAACAGGTCAGCCTTCTGACACAATCTGGAAGTAACAGTGGTGCTGTGTTTGCCTATCGTAAAAATATGAAATCCATACAGCGGGTGGTGGATACCAGAAGTCTTGTGACAAGACTCTATGCTTATGGTGCAGATGGTATGACCTTTGCAAGTATCAATAATGGAAAGGAATATGTGGAGAATACGGAGTATTCTTCAGAAATCAGGGTATCAACGCTTGATTGTTCCTCTTTTACCAATCCATATCAGATGCTTGAATATACCGAAATGCGACTGGCAGATTATTCTAAGCCGAGTATTTCTTATGTCATACAGGTAATGGATCTGTCTGTACTGACTGGGTGGGAGCATGAGAGTTTCGGTATCGGAGATGTGGTAACCGTGGATGATAAGGATTTGGGAATCCGAATCAGCACGAGAATTATTCGTATGGATTATAACGTGCAAGAGCCGTGGAAGACAGTCATTGAGCTTTCCACCAAGTTAAAAGAACTGGGTGATTCATCTGCTTCGTGGGAGAAGGCAGCAGATACTCTTTCCTCATCGGATTTGCTGGACAGACAGGAGATGAAGGATTTGGTGGTAAACAACCATCTGCTGAATTCCAGAGCAGATGATGGATTCAGCTATTGGCAGAATTCAGGTTTTGAGGTGGATGGAGAAAACGGTGCTTCCGGCAATGCAAGTTTTAAGTGTGTGGGAGCGTTGAATACCACAAAAACACTGTCACAGGAAGTATATCCGGCTACCAGAAGCAGCTACACAGTATCGGCAAGCATAGTAACTGAAAATCTGAAAAAGGGAGCGAATGGAAGGGTTGGCATTGAACTTATCATTGAATATGAGGATGGTTCGGAAGAAACAAGATTTGTAGAGTTGTATTAGGAGGAATGCACCATGTATTTTACGAGGTCGGCAGGAGCGGTCAGTGTTACCGGAATAGAAAAAGTGAAAAAACTGACGGTAAGGGTAGTGGTGCAGGACTGTACAGGAACCGTGCGTTTTACGGATGTTATGCTGCAGGGCGGTTCGGTAGCAACCGCATGGGTTTCCCATGTGTCAGAACAGAGGTACACCTTTGATGCACAGGAGGTGTGAGGATGGAGTTTATTCGATTTGCCGGAACAATCAATACACATGAAGAAAAGAAGGTGGCAAAGGCTACCGTAAATGTAATTTTAGAGAATTGTACCGGAACCTTTTATATAACAGATATCATGTTTCAGGAAGGTAAATGGCTGACCGGGTATGTGGTAAATAATCTGGAACTTTTGCAGAAAAAACGTGTGGATGGGGAGATAACACCTGTCCGCTTTTTTAATGGGATTGTCCGTTCCGGTGTTACAGCAGTGATTACCAATGACGGAGAAGTATCAGCCGGGCTGAATTATCACATCATTCCAAAAGATACGATGGCAGCAGGAGACATGAGTGTGGCTCATAATTACGGAAGTCACAAGCTGACTCTGCAGAGTGGTTTTTTGGAAGATGATGTTGTTGAAATTAATGCTGATGCAAGGGTGGCAACAAGGAATGGAAGCAGGATTAGGGCTGATGGATTTTATTCTTATTCGGCAGCAGGGGATAGTAAACATCAGATTAAAGTAAAGGACAGGAAGTCAGCACTTGTACGCATGTCTTTTCAGGAGATGGCATACGGGATTGGAGGAAAACGGATGTGAGAAGGGCAAGTAACCGAAATGTCATGGCATGGACATTCATGGGAAATACGAGAATGCATCAGGTGTTAAGAGAAAAAGGAAATAAGCTGTCTCATGTTGGTGTTTTTACCTTTGAGGTTTCAGCAGATGGAACAATCAGCGAGACGGGAACTGCGGTCAGTACCATCCTTCCTTATGTAAAGAAGTGGCCACATATTAAATGGCTTCTGACCATTATGAATCATGGTACTGCATCTATTTTTACAGCACTCAGAGAGAATACGAATGGCGCACAGGATACGTTCCTTTCAGAAATCGTGAGAATTATTGACAAATATCCGTGGTGTTCCGGGATAGATATTGATTTGGAACGTGGAGGGGAGTTGGCGAACCGAACAAAGGCAAATGCGCTGTTCTCACGGATTTACTCTACTGTAAAAGCAAAGGGAGCAAACCTTCATGTAAATATCTGCCTTCCGGGTATGACCAGTGTTGGCGGTTCGGTTGGCGGCGAGAATTGGTGCGTGTATGCCGATTTGGATGCATACTGCGACACAGCAGCAATCATGAGTTATGGTATGAGTTGGGCGGGTTCAGCACCGGGACCGGTATCTCCGAGAAGCTGGCTTGAAGGCATCTACAGTTATGCTGCCAATGCAATGAACCCGGACAAAATCATGATGGGACTTCCTGGATATGGATGGAGATGGCAGATATACGATACTACGGAGAATCTTGGCACGACTTATAGGGGAACAAGCCTTACCTATTATGCTGCGAAATATTGGATGGAGGGCTTATATAATCATACAGGGGATGCCCCACCGCAACCATTTATACCGTTCTTTTCTTATTGGGATTGGACGGATATGGTCCCTTGGGGACTGCTTCAGGTGTATGACTTCATGGAAGGATGGGATACGAGCAGGGAAATAGCAGAGCCGACAAAGCAAGAAACCTATAGTGGCAGAAAATATCTTACAACCTATCTGAAACAGCAGGAGGTATCCTTTGGAACAATCAGCGTTGACAGAGATGGTGTGCCGGATTCTTATTCTGGCAATGCAGTCATTGGGGAAGGATATGCGTCTGTTTTGGATGAAGAAGCGGTGCTGAAATACACATTTGAAGTACCAACAGCCGGAACATATGATGTGGCAGTTGAGATAGTCTATCCAAGATGGGATAAGAATAGCATCGGAATCAGTCTTGATGGGGACAGTCAGATGCTGTCGGAATCAAGGATGTATTTCTTATATTGGAGAAAAAAATTCTGGAGGATATTAAAAAGTGGAGTCAGCTTGTCAGCAGGAAAGCACACCATTACTGTGTCCGGTGGAGTGCCTGGGGTGGTTTTTTATGGCTTTCGGGTATGTTCGGATTTTTCACAGAAAGCGACTGCCGGGGAAGTGTACTATGGATTGAAGCCAAGAAAATTCATGGATGTGAACGGAGAAATGGTACAACCCGATAGGGCATTTAAGGTTACTGCAGAGGTACTTCGCAGAAAGCCGGAAAGTGCGCTTGTATGGTATGAAGATTTCTGTGATTATTCAGAAATCCCTACCAACTATTTTACAGTGCTTGACGGTTCGTGGAAGATTTGGAAGGATGAAAGTTCTGACCGTGTCCGTAAGTATTCGCAGCTGGAAGGCAGTGGAAAACTAGCACTGGATTACACCGGATTTTCTGAAATCCATGTGAGGGCGAGATTTGCCTTTAAATCATCGGGAGGTGGTAAGGCAGGAGTGTTTCTTGGAAGCATTTTCTGCTGTATAAATTACGATACCCAGTGTGTGGAATTGTATCAGGGAAGTAAGAAACTTGGCAGCTATGCATCTTCTTTCAGTAAGACCTCAAATGCAGATTTACGGAGTAATCCAAGCCTATATACCGTGGAAATGAGAATCCGTGGAAATAAGGTAAGAGTATATTCCGGTGCTGCCTACACACTAAGGTTTACAGCAACCATTACTGCAGAAACTGGATATGTGGGATTCATGGCGGAGAAGGGAGTGGTGTGTGACCTCTTGCGACTGGGTGATGCATGGTATTATGAACCTTATGAGTGTTTTGATATTACCTTCCCGGATGGAAAGCAGACTACTTTTGGAAGATGTACTCGTACCGGAATTTCATGGGATAATGAATTTGAATTGTTCCGTGTCAATTCTGATGTGGAGGAAATCAGCACAAGAAGCCAGGATATTTCTATGGATTACGACTTTTTCCATTCCCATGAAATGTCACTGGAATGTGGCAACGATTATGAAATGAAGGTAGTACCACATGATTTGAATGTCTGGCTTTCGAGGATGTATCTTGGAGATGCGGATGGTTTTTCTATTATGTATTACTCCGATGTGGACAGTATTGTCTATTGGGCAAATGAAGCAGCATACACCTATGGCGTGTCAGGGATTGCAATATGGAGTCTTGGTCAGGAAGATATGAGGTTATGGGACAGTATGCCAGATCAGATATAGTTTTGGAATCAAACAGCCTTTTGCGGGCTGTTTTTTTCATACCAAAAAACAAAGAAAGGCAGGTAACAGTTATGAGACAGGCAGTAACAACAGTGCAGTATGTATTTGCAGGAATAGGAGGCTTTATGGGTTGGTTTCTTGGAGGATTGGATGGTTTTCTGTATGCACTCCTTATGTTTGTGGTCATCGATTATGTCACCGGGCTTATGGCAGCATTCGTACAGAAAAAGGTATCCAGCGAGGTTGGTTTTAAAGGCATCTGCAAAAAGGTGGCAATCTTCTGTCTGGTAGGTATCGGCCATGTGCTTGATACGCAGGTCATCCAGAACGGAAGTGTACTCCGCACCGCAGTCATTTTCTTTTACTTATCCAATGAGGGAATTTCCATTATTGAGAATGTTGCCCTTATCGGACTTCCGGTTCCAAAGAAGCTGAAAGAGGTATTGGAGCAGCTGCACGAAGAAGCTGATGAGAAAAAGGAGGATGAGTAATATGGCAATAAAGGTATGTCTGGACGCAGGGCATTACGGTAAATACAACCGCAGCCCTGCGGTTTCGTCTTATTATGAGTCGGACATGACTTGGAAACTTCATAATTATCTTAAGAAGGAGTTGGAGGCATTTGGTATCGGTGTGGTAACCACAAGGACAAATCAGAATACGGACAGAGCATTGTATGAAAGAGGTGCGGCTTCCAAGGGCTGCAACCTCTTTATTTCTGTCCATTCCAATGCTGTAGGCAATGGTGTAAACGAAAATGTGGATTATCCGGTGGCATATGTCCTTTTAAATGGAAGCAGCACGGATATTGGTCTAAAGCTGGCAAAGGTTGTGGAGGCAGTGATGGGAACTGCACAGAGTGGAAGAACCGCAACACGTCAGGGTACAAACGGAGAATACTATGGAGTGCTTCGTGGAGCAAATGCGGTAGGAACACCGGGTATTATTCTGGAGCATTCATTCCATACCAATACAAGAGCAACAAAATGGCTTTCCAGTGACAGTAATCTGCAGAAGCTCGCCAAAGCGGAAGCAGAATGTATTGCTTCCTATTATGGAGTAACGAAAAAGGAAGAAACTGCTCTTACAAAGATTATGGGTAACGCAGTGGCAACGGTGGAGCAGATGACAGCTTATATTAAAGAAAAGAATCCAGATGTTGCACAGTCGGTTGTTGATATGATTCCGCTTTATCTTTTGGAAGGAAAGGCAGAGGGTGTCCGTGGTGATATTGCCTTTGCACAGTCCTGTCTGGAAACAGGTAATTTTGGATTCTCCGGTTCTGCAGTTACACTCGACCAGAATAATTTCTGCGGCATGGGAGTGACTTCAAATGGAATGAAAGGAAATCCCTTTGATACACCACAGCTTGGTATCAGGGCGCAGGTTCAGCATTTGAAAGCCTATGCTTCCACAGTGGATTTAAAGAGTGAATGTGTTGATCCACGCTTTAAGTATGTCACAAGAGGCTGTGCGGAATATGTGGAGTGGCTTGGACAGAAAGAAAATCCAGACGGAAAGGGGTGGGCAGCAGGAGCCGGATATGGTGCAAAGATTATTACAATCTTAAATACAATGATTGGAATTAAGAGCGAGACAACAGAACCGGAGGAAGTCTGGTATCGTGTGCGTAAGACATGGACAGATGCCGCCACACAGAAGGGTGCATTTCACAGTTTGGAAAATGCCAAGAGGTGTGCGGATGAAAATGAGGGATATTCCGTATTTGATGAATCAGGTAAAGTGATTTATTCCAATGATACATTTACACCGTATCTTGTGAGAGTATCCATCGAAGATTTGAACATCCGCAAGGGTCCGGGAACAGACTACGATAAAACAGGTAAGTACACCGGAAAAGGTGCTTTCACTATTGTGGAAGAAGCAGAAGGCAAGGGTGCGAGCCTTTGGGGGCTTCTGAAATCTTATCAGAAAAATCGTGACGGATGGATTTCACTGGATTATACCGAGAGGGTTTAGAAGCAAGCCGGACAGAGACAACAGGTTTCTGTCCGGCTGCTTTTTTCGGCTCCTGACAAGTTTGGACAGAGTGAAAAAAGAGTGGGTGGAAACCGTAGAATTGCTTGACTTTACAGGGATTTAGAGTGATTTATATACTACCAAAAACGAAAGGAGTACTTATTTATATGATGATTGCAGGAACGATAAATAGAGTAGCTTTTTACTGCAGAGTCAACCATCGTGACAGAGACTATGAAAAATATCTGGACGATGTAATGAGACGGTTGGAAGAAGAATATGGAAAACAGAAATGGGATTTGCAGATATTCTTTGAGGAAGCTTCAGGAGCCGACCCGAACAGAAAAGAATTTAATCGTCTGAAAGCGGAAATCGCAGCAAAGAAGATAGATGTGGTGGTTACCATGAGGGCTGCCACGATTGCCCGTAACTGGGGACAGTTTATGGAGTTCATGCTGATTTGCAGTAAGAAAAATGTGGAAGTGGTGTGTATTGACAAGGTAGAGGATGCGCAGGCCATTTTCCGAAGAATTCAAGAGTTTAAGAAAAGGTTTTTTGAAGGAAGTGATGTAACGTGCGAGTAAAAGTGATTAACAAACGACCAGCTTCGGTCTTACAAAAGAAAAGGGTTTGTGCTTATGCCAGAGTTTCCACAGACAGCAGAAGACAGGAAGACTCTCTTGAAAACCAGATGGAAACTTATGAGAGAATGATTACCGGAAATCCGGAATATGAATTTATCGGAGTATTTGCTGATCAGGGCATATCCGGTTATTGTGAGAACCGCCCACAGTTCCAGAGAATGATGGAAAAGGCAAGGGCAGGAGAGATTGACTTAATTATTACAAAATCCATATCGAGGTTTGCTAGAAATACCGTCACCGTTCTAAAGTTCGCAAGGGAACTGAAGGAACTGGGTGTCGGTATTTTTTTTGAAGAACAGAACATTAACACTCTATCAGGGGACGGTGAGATGATGCTTGCCGTCCTCGCTTCTTTTGCACAGGAAGAAAGCAGAAGCATGAGTGAAAACAATAAATGGTCCATTCGGAAGAAGTTTGAGAGAGGAGAAGTGATGATTACCACATCCCGCTTCCTCGGTTATGACAAAAACGAATATGGAGATTTGATTGTGAACAGAAAGGAAGCGGAAATTGTCAGTCTGACTTTTGACCTTTATCTGCTGAATGTCGGCTCGTCAAGGATTGGGGAGCTGCTTGATTACCTGGGCGTGAAAACAGTGACGGGAACAACATGGGAGAGCGGGACCATCAATGGGATGCTTTGCAATGAAAAGTACAAAGGGGATTTTCATCTGCAGAAGTATTACACCCCTGAAAACAAAAGAAACCATACAAGGAAAAACAACGGAGAAGTGCAGAGTTATTACATTTCGGAAAATCACGAACCAATTGTATCGCCGGAGGTATGGGAAAAGGTGCAGGAAGTCAGGGAACAGAGAAAGCGTGACAGGAATATCGGGCAGGACAGCACAATGAAGTTCCAAAACCGCTATCCCTTAAGCGGAATGCTGATTTGCCCTTACTGCGGAAAAACACTCCGGCGCAGACAGGTTTACAAGAAGAAAATCCAATGGCTTTGCAGTACCTACATTGAAAAAGGAGTCAAGGCATGTAAAGGGATAAGGATTGATGATGCCGAATTGCAAGGTTTGAACATTACGGAACAGACAGTGATTGAGGAGGTGGTTAAAAATGGCAAGAAACATTACTGTTATACCAGCAAAGCAGATTTTGACTGCGGAATCAGGAACAGCACAGTCAGTGCAGAAATTGAAGATGGCAGCGTACTGCCGAGTGTCAACCGACCAAGAAGAACAGTTATTAAGCTATGAGAATCAGGTCAATTATTACACAAATTATATTAGCGAAAATCCTCTTTATGAATATGCAGGGACTTATGCGGATGAAGGAATTTCGGGAACCAATACCAAAAAGAGGGATGAATTCAACCGCATGATTGCTGATTGCAGGGCGGGGAAAATAGACATGATTATTACCAAGTCCATTTCCCGATTCGCAAGAAATACGCTGGACTGCTTGAACTATGTGCGAGAATTGAAAGATTTAGGGATAGGGATTATTTTTGAAAAGGAAAATATCAATACCCTCGATGCAAAGGGCGAAGTGCTGCTGACCATTCTTTCCTCACTGGCACAGGATGAGAGCCGGTCCATTTCAGAGAACTGCACATGGGGAATCCGTAGAAGGTTTGAAACAGGAAAACACAAAATGAGTACAAAGCGTTTTCTTGGCTACGATACGGATGAAACGGGGAAGCTGGTAATCAACAGGACACAGGAGCCGATTGTAATTCGGTTGTATCAGGAATTCCTGGACGGAAAAACAACCGATTACATCAAGAGGATTTTTGAACGAGAAGGCGTGAAAAATTGGGATGGCGGTACGAAGTGGCAGTCCACAACCTTAATGAGTATGTTGGAAAATGAAAAATACAAGGGTGATGCCTTGCTGCAGAAAAGTTATACGGTGGATTTCCTCACCAAGAAACGGACGCAGAACAAAGGGGAAATTCAGATGTTTTATGTGGAGGATGACCATGATGCCATCATTTCAAAGCGGATATGGGAATGTGTACAGCTTGAAATAAAACGCAGGAAAAAGTATCTGGAGGAGCATGGGACAAACTCCTATTCCCACCGGCCGGAAAGCAATCCATTTGCATCCAAGATAATTTGCGGAGACTGCAATAAGGTTTTTGCACGGAAAGGCTGGCGGAGCAGCACGGGTGTTGACCGTAAGGTATGGCAATGCAGTGAACGGTACAAGGTCAAAGGAGTCATGGGATGTGTCAATCGCCATGTGGAGGAAGAAACGCTGATAAAGGCTTATCTGATGGCTTGGAACGCATTGGTGGAGAACCGAGAGGATTTCATGGAGCAGTGGACAGAACAGCTGCAGAGCGAGAACCTATTGGAAGGTTATCGGGCAGAGAAGTTCATAGAATACACCGATGGAGCAGAACCTCTGACAGAGATGGATACGGACTTCATGCTGAAAACACTGGACCACATCAAGGTTTTTGAGGATGGAACATTGTTGGTGGTGTTCCTGGACGGAACGGAGATTGAATGTAAAAATGAAGAAGAGTAAGAAAAGATGCCGATTGGGAGTTGCGATTCCTGATCGGCTTTTTTTCTTGTTCTTTTGAAGATGGTAAAATAAATGGGAATATGGTAAAATAATGTAGAAATTAAGGTGTTGAGTATTTTTAATATATATAATTATACAAACCGTTACTTGCTACAGTTATTAGTGAGGATATGAATTGAAATTAATGAAGGGGTTGAAGATATGATTTTATCTGATAATGAAACCAAAGTTGATTTACTTAATAATGAAGCAATAGCAAAGACAATAGTTTCTCTTATTAAGGATAGTAAAGAACAACCGATTTCTATCGGTATTCATGGGGACTGGGGTGCTGGTAAATCCAGCATTCTTGAAATGGTAGAAAATGAAGTGAAACTGGCTTCTTCAGTGTCAGGAAAGAAGTATTCTTGTATCCGATTTAACGGTTGGAAACACCAGGGATTTGAAGACTCAAAAGTAGCTTTGATGAGTTCTATTATTTCAGAGCTTGAGAAGAAAGAGAAACTTGGCGTTAAGTCTGGGGAAATATTAAAAAAACTGTGGAAAAATATAAATTGGATGACTGTTGCTAAGACTGCGGGTAAAACCGCTTTAGGAATTGCGACAGGTACAGCACCGCTTACGTTATTATCTTCAACAATGGATATTTTAAAATCAACCGTAACTACAGAAGAGGGAATTGCTGGAGCAATTGAATCTATTGGAGGTTATTTAAGTGACGCAAAAATCACAGAGGACATATCAAGTAATAAAGAATTTTCAGAGTTTCAGGAAAATTTTGCCGAACTGCTAGAAGATGCAGCTATTGAGAAACTTATTGTTTTAATTGATGATCTTGACAGATGTTTACCTGATGTGGCGATTAATACGTTAGAGGCTGTAAGACTGTTTATGTTTACGGAAAAAACAGCATTTGTAATTGCAGCAGACGAGGGAATGATTCGCTATGCGGTTAAAAAACATTTTCCCGATGCAACAGATGAAAATAAGTTTAATGCAGGTGAGGCCTTTGCAAATAAGTATTTGGAAAAGTTGATTCAAGTTCCGTTTAGAATTCCAGCATTAGGTGAGGTAGAAGCGTGTATATACATAATGCTTCTTATGGTGGGTTCTGTTTTGCCAGATGAAAATGAAAACTATAAAAAGCTGAGAGAAGAGGGATTATCTAGAATCAGAAAGCCTTGGAATGTAGAAAGAACGAGCTATATCAGACAGATTAATTGTTCAAATGAAGGATTTTGTTAAGGGTTCTGTATCGGATGCTGTTATCAATTTAGATATCAAGGCTGGAAATATTCGACAAGGTGATTCTTTAAGAATAGTGGACCGGGTGTATAAGGCAGCGTTTGAAATTATGGTAAGTGCAGGTGAAAATGAATGAGTCGATATAAATTAAGAGCAAATTATGATATTGAAAATATAGATTCGCAGAAAATGGATGGCACAGTTATTGTTGATGTCCCTATGCTTTCTAATGGCGAACTAAACTATGGATTAAGCCACATTAAGAAAAAATTATATGAAGAAAATGTGTATCCCTCTGAAATTGGATTTGATATCATGTCGCTTGCAACAATGGTTTATATGGCTGATACGCGAATTGAGAGAGTGGTGCATGGACAGGACTCTTGGACGAGAGAAATTGAACTAGAAATACCGGTATCAAATGTAGAGATATGGGACTCACAGATTCGTACGGTTGAACGTATGTTAAAATTTCTTACAGGAGATTTATGGAAAATTACGTTGTCGAGTAGAGCATGGCAGTTTAATAATTTGGAGGAAGTAAGAGAAAAATCAAATAAATATGATGAAGTATCATTATTCTCTGGTGGAATGGATAGTCTTATAAGTACCATTAATTTGATGGAGAATAAGAAAAATACCTTGTTAATAAGTCATGCTGGAGAAGGACTTACTAAAAATGCTCAAAAAAATATTGTGAATAAATTTGACTTGTTATATCCAGATGTTTTACATACATGGTTAGATTTGTGGATGGTGTTTCCACGTGATTATATTCCGGCAGGTGGTAATGATAACAATACAAGGAGTAGATACAGAGTGTTTTTGGAAATGAGTTAATACATATCATGGAAACAGCAAAGAAAGCATCTGAAGCTATGAGTGTAGCACAACAAAAGAAAGCAGAGGATAGAATAAAGGCTGCTGGAGAAGATGTAAAAAATTATTCAGTTTTTCAAGACTGGATGAATGATATGGATTTAAAGAACAGAATCACAGATAAGTGATACAGAAGTGGGGGTAAAGGCTATCCCCATAAGAGGGGTATAAACCTTTTCGCAAAAGATGACGATTTCGCTATTTAGTATAAGAAGTAACTTTCACCGCATGTGGAGAGTGTGGCACTGATTTTGAAAGAACAGCCGGCAATTGATTAATGTTGCAGCATGAAGGTATCATTGCACAGAATAGATGCTCAAAATTAAAAGAAAAGTATCTGATTGAAATAAAGCATACGACAAAATAACGCATTGCGTAACATACAAGACAATGTTACAATAATAAAAATGCATTGAGAGGGGATATATTATGACTATAGCAGAGACAATAAAACAGCTCAGAGAAAGCGTTGGAATGACTAGAAAAGAATTTTCACAGCACACAGGCATTCCTGTGCGTACATTAGAGGACTGGGAGGCATCAAGAAGAACTCCACCAGAATACATTCCACGGCTGATTGCATACCAGTTAAAGTATGAGGAACTGCTCAGAGAGAAAGAAAATGACAATTTATAATTGAGTTTTAATTTATAAAAAGTGTTCTGATTCGGGCACTTTTTATAAAATTTTAAGTAGCCAGTACAATTATTAGATGTTAATATATTACTATGTAACCCGAAACTGATATTTAAGAGCGAAGGGAGATTTTATTGAAGGCTGGATTATTAAGGACACAATTTAGTTACCAGAATACAGTGGTAAGAGAGAAGATGAAGGAAAAGACAAAGGAGTCTGTTAGTGCGGTAGTACCGATAATGCTTATAGTGTTGCTTCTTGGCTTTACAATAGCACCTCTTTCACCTAGTATACTGGTTGAATTCATTGTTGGAGCCGTGCTGGTTATTATTGGCATGGTGTTTTTTTCTTTAGGGGCAGAATTGTCCATGACGCCAATGGGTGAAAGAGTTGGCGGAAGTATGTTAAGGACTAAGAAATTATGGATGATTGTAGCAATTGGATTTATTCTTGGAGTTATAATTACGATTTCTGAGCCGGATTTGCAGGTGCTTGCAGGGCAGGTGGCAGCAGTTCCTAATATGGTGCTTATATTATCTGTAGCAGTTGGAGTAGGGGTATTTCTTGTTGCTGCACTTTTAAGAATACTTTTTGGAATACCGTTAGCACCGCTTCTGCTAGTGTTTTATGCAATTGTTTTTGCACTTGCGATGTTTGTTCCTAAAGGCTTTCTTGCAGTTGCATTTGATTCAGGGGGAGTAACAACCGGTCCGATGACTGTACCATTTATAATGGCTCTTGGTGTGGGTATTTCTTCTATCCGAAACGATAAACATGCCGGAAATGATAGTTTTGGTCTTGTATCATTATGTTCAATCGGCCCAATACTTGCTGTTCTTATTCTTGGAATGGTTTATAGTACAGAGGGTAATTATACAACAACAGCAATTACTGAAGTGAGCGATTCTGTTGAACTTGGCAAGCTGTTCTGGTATGAGATACCAAAATATCTGAAAGAAATAGCATTGTCACTTCTTCCGATAATTGTATTTTTCGGAGTGTTTCAGATATTTGCTCCAAAGATGAATAAGAAGTCACTTATGAAGATATGTGTTGGACTTGTGTATACATATATTGGACTTGTACTTTTTCTTACAGGTGCTAATGTTGGATTTATTCCAGCTGGTAATTATCTTGGTTCAGTGCTTGCTTCATTATCATTCAGATGGATTATCGTCCCTATTGGCATGATAATAGGATATTTCATTGTTAAGGCAGAGCCTGCTGTATATGTGCTTATGCATCAGGTAGAAGAACTAACATCAGGAAGCATATCAGGCAAATCAATGCAGATAAGTCTTTCTGTAGGTGTTGCAGTATCTGTTGGCCTTTCAATGATAAGAGTGCTGACAGGCATCTCAATATTATATTTTCTTATCCCGGGTTATGGAATAGCACTGATACTTACGCTTTTTGTTCCAAAGATATTCACGGCTATAGCATTTGACTCAGGTGGAGTTGCGTCAGGTCCGATGACGGCTACATTTTTACTGCCACTGGCACAGGGAGCATGTCTTTCGGTGGGTGGTAATATTGTAACTGATGCGTTTGGTGTTGTTGCCATGGTTGCCATGACACCTCTTATAACTTTGCAGATACTTGGTGTTATATACAGAATCAAGGACAGCAGGAAAGAGAATGTTCCACAGACCGTTACACCGGTTGTGGATATGTTTGCAGAGCTTTCGGATGATACGATTATTGAATTATAGAGGTAGATGGATATGAGCAAAGTATATGTAATGGTAACGATATGCAGCAGAAAAAATATGCCGCGTTTTGTTGACTGCTATAAGGATTATAATGTTGAAGCAGCTGATATATCATTAGGCCGTGGAACAGCATCAAGTGACGTGCTTGATTTACTGGGACTTGAGGATGACGAGAAGGGTATCCATATGTCACTTGTTACAGATGAGACATGGAAAAATGTTAAGAAGGGGCTTCAGAGTAAGTTAAGAATAGACGTGCCTGGAACCGGAATCGCATTTATAGTGCCGCTAAGCAGTATTGGCGGCAAGAGAGAGCTGGGATTCTTAATTGATGGGCAGGAATATAAGAAAGGAGATGAGAGCACATTGAAGGATACTAAACATGAACTTATTGTTGCAATAGCTAATTATGGATATAATACACAGGTGATGAGAGCAGCGGAAGAAGGCGGTGCAACAGGTGGAACGGTGCTTCATGGAAAAGGTGTTGGAATGAAGCGGGCAGAGCAGTTCCTTGGAGTTTCGCTTGTTTCAGAGAAGGAAGTAATTCTTATTGTTGCAAAGTCATCACAGAAAAATGCTATTATGCGTGCTATAATGGACAAAGCCGGCGTAGACAGCAAGGCAGGAACTATTGTGTTCTCACTTCCTGTTACAAGTACGGCAGGACTGCGTATTCTTGAGGATTCGCAGGATGAAGAGGTTGATGATGAAAACAATAATTGATTACCAGAATGATGAAAGAGAAAAGGTTCTGCTTGATGTAAGAGACAAGCAGGAATTCGAGAAGGAAACATATCCCGGAGCAAGAAATTGGTACTGGGAGGAACTGATTAAGGTGCTTGAAGAAACACCGGAGGAATTCACACAGCAGTTTGATAAGAGTGTTCCTATATATCTTCTGTGCTATACGGGTCTGCACAGTGATGATCTGGCAGATATTCTTGAAGAAATGGGTTATGAGGTCTACAGTCTGTATGGCGGCTGGGGCGCTTATATGAAGTGGAAGTTCGAGAATTATGTCAAGGAAGCACAGGCAGAGAATGAGCTTTCAGGTGAAGAAAGAGTTAAGGAAATAGAGCGGAGCATAGTCAAGAAGTTCAGAAAGCCTATATGGAGAAAGTTCACACAGGCACTTAATGAATATGACCTTATACAGGACGGAGATAAGATTGCTGTCTGTATATCAGGCGGTAAGGATTCTATGCTTATGGCGAAGCTTTTTCAGGAGCTTAAGAGACATGGAAAGAATAATTTTGAACTTGTATTCCTGGTTATGAATCCGGGATACAATGATATTAATTATCAGGTTATTCTTAATAATGCGAAGATTCTTGATATTCCTATAACTGTGTTTAAATCAGAGATATTCGATACGGTTGCAGATATAGAGGAGTCTCCATGTTATCTGTGTGCCCGCATGAGAAGAGGATATCTGTATAGCAAGGCTAAAGAACTGGGTTGCAATAAGATTGCGTTAGGTCATCATTATGATGATGTTATTGAAACAATTCTTATGGGAATGTTATATGGTGCACAGATTCAGACTATGATGCCAAAGCTTCACAGCACTAATTTTGAGGGCATGGAACTTATAAGACCACTTTACCTTATAAGAGAAGCTGATATAATACATTGGAGAGATTATAATAATCTTGCATTTATACAGTGTGCATGCAGGCTTACAGAGAGCTGTGCTTCATGTGGTGGCACAGAAAAGGGTTCTAAGAGAGGCGAGATTAAGCAGCTTATTAAAGATTTGACTAAGGTAAGCCCTTACATTGAGAAGAACATATTCAGAAGTGTTGAAAATGTTAATCTTGATACAGTTATTGCGTATAAGCAGTACGGTGTTAAGCATAATTTCCTTGAAAGATATGATGAAATGGGAAGACTCAATGGCGCATCAGGTAGCCAGACAGCAGATGATAAGGAGATGGAATAGATATGTCATCACAATATAATTGCGATTACTGCAACAACCTTGTATATGACGAGGAGATTGAAGGATATGTATGTGATGTTGATATGGATGAGGACGATTACGCAAGACTTTTAAGTTCTTCATATAAGCAGTGTCCATATTATCAGAGCAATGATGAATATAAGATAGTGCGTCATCAGATGTAATGTTTATATTAAGGGGGAATCTATGGACGATAAGAGGTATGCGGTTCTTATTGATTCGGACAATATTTCATCAAAATATATTTCTAATATATTAGATGAAATGACTAAGTATGGAGTTATAACGTACAAGCGAATATATGGGGACTGGACAAGTCCGCAGGCGGGCAAATGGAAGAAAGAATTGATGGAGAATTCAATTACACCAATACAGCAGTTTCGCAACACAGTAGGCAAGAATGCTACTGATTCAACACTTATAATTGACGCTATGGATATTCTGTATACGAAAAATGTGGATGGATTCTGTATTGTATCAAGTGATGGAGATTTTACAAGACTGGCAAGCAGGCTGCGTGAATCTGGCATGGAAGTTATTGGAATGGGTGAGAACAAAACACCAAGGTCATTCAGGGCAGCATGTTCAGTATTTACTGATCTGGAACTTTTACAGGATCAGGAGGATGAAGAAATTACAGCTGTTAATAATAAGCAGAGGCCTAACAGATCACACAATATTATACGAATTTCCAAAATCGAAAATGCTATTATTGAGATTATCCAGGAAAATGATAATAAGGGAAAGCAGACGGATTTAGGAGAGATAGGAAGCCGTTTGCAGAAAAAATATTCTGATTTTGATGTCCGTAATTATGGGTATAGCTCATTATCCACATTTATCAATGAGATGGATGGGTTCAAGACATATAAGGTTAATAATGCAGTACTGGTAAAGCTCAAAGAAGATGACAATATTAAAGAACAGGTTGTTAAATACGCAATAGATAATGTCAGAGCAAGCAAGGCAACAGGAGTTGAGCTTGCAATACTTGGACAGAGAATACATAGTCAGTATCCGAAATTCAAGGCAAAGGAATATGGATATTCAACTCTGACAAAATTTGTATCAAGCATAAAAGAACTGCTAATAGAAACAACAGATAACAAAAGAATAGTATTTATAAGAAAGAAGGAGTCATAATGAACAAGATAGCAAGTTTTACGGTGAATCATCTTGATTTACTGACAGGTGTATATGTATCAAGAAAGGATTATATCGGAGATGTATGTCTTACAACATTTGATTTAAGATTTACAAGACCTAATGAAGAGCCACCTATGGATACTCCGGGGATTCATTCAATTGAACATCTTGTTGCTACATTTTTAAGGAATCATGCAGAATGGGCTGAGAAAACTATATATTTCGGACCTATGGGCTGCAGAACAGGTTTTTATGTTATATTTGCAGGAGATTTAAAGTCTGAGGATATTATCGGGGTATTAAGAGAAGCTGCCGATTATGTTCTTAATTATGACGATAATACACCAATTCCTGGATATTCACCAAGAGACTGTGGTAATTATCTGGATAACAATCTTAAGCTTGCGAAGATATATATGAAGAAGTTTAAGGAGGAGGTTCTGGATAATCCGGTTGAGGAGAGGTTGAGTTATCCTGTGTAGGTTTGTGGCCAGTCTGGGGGTATCGGGCTGTGGCTTTCATGGATTTCTGCGCTTAGCAGGAGTAAATGCCGCCATATACAGAGCTTTTTACAGCGTGCAAAAGCAAACGCACTTCGTTTGAACGAGCTTTTGCACGCTGAACTTTTGTCTATGGCGGCATTAACTCCTGCACAGCTCGTAATAAATCAAGCCACAGCCCGATACCCCCAGACTGGCAATCTACACAGTGGATGTTTCAAGGGGTAAAAAATCTCCAGCATTAGATTTGGCTTTGCCGGTCTAATGCTGGAGATTTTTATGAGAGTGATTTATAACAATTAGCTATGTATTATACCTCGAATAATAATTCGCTGTAGCTTGGGAATGGCCAGAATTCCTTATCTACTATCATCTCGGCTTTATCTACTGGAGCTCTTAATTCGTCCATTGCAACCTTTACTGTATCTCTGAAGTATTCAGCCTGTGCTTTTCCTTCAAATGTAGCTGCTGTAGCAACTGTCTCTGCAAGCTTAGCTGAAGCTGCCTTCATTTCCTTTAAGTAACCAGATACTTCTGTAAGGATGTCTGCCTGAACTGAAGCGTCTGCACCAGCTTCCTTAACTGAAAGTACTGAGTTAGCAAGCTCTGTTGTGTATGAGATAACAGCAGGAATGATTTCCTTGCCAGCCATATCTATCATTGTCTTAGCTTCGATGTTGATTGCCTTAGAGTAAGCTTCGTACTTAATCTCAGCTCTTGACTTTAATTCAGCTTCTGTGAATACACCAAATCCTTCAAACATCTTAACTGTTTCAGGTTTAACAAGTGAACCAACAGCCTCAACCATAGATTTGATATTTGGAAGTCCTCTTCTTTCAGCTTCCGCTACCCATTCATCTGAGTAACCATTACCGTTAAATACAACTCTGTGATGGTCTGTGAAGAGCTTCTTAATCATATCATGGACAGCCATCTGCATATCCTCAGAACCCTCTAATTCATCAGCGATTTCCTTAAAGCTTTCTGCAACGATTGTATTAAGAACAACATTTGCAGGAGCGATAGAATCTGAAGAACCAACCATACGGAACTCAAACTTGTTACCTGTGAATGCGAATGGAGATGTTCTGTTTCTATCTGTAGCATCCTTGTTAAGGTCTGGAAGAGTAGAAGCACCAGTCTTTAACTTACCTTTCTGAATAGAGCTTGTAGCATCACCCTTATCGATTAACTGCATAACTACATCTTCAAGCTGCTCGCCAAGGAACATAGAGATGATAGCTGGAGGTGCTTCATTAGCTCCAAGTCTGTGATCGTTACCAACATCAGATGCAGACTCACGAAGAAGGTCAGCATGTTTATCAACAGCCTTCATAATTGCACCAAGTACAAGAAGGAACTGGAAGTTTTCATGAGGTGTCTTACCTGGGTCAAGCATGTTAATGCCGTCATCAGTTGTGATAGACCAGTTGTTATGCTTACCAGAACCGTTAACACCTGCAAATGGCTTCTCATGGAGAAGGCATACAAGGCCATGTCTGTAAGCAACCTTCTTCATAACTTCCATCATAAGCTGGTTGTTATCTGTAGCAATATTGCACTGTGCATAGATAGGAGCTAACTCATGCTGTGCAGGAGCAACTTCATTATGCTGTGTCTTAGCAGATACACCAAGTTTCCATAATTCTTCATTAATATCTTTCATGAAAGCGGCAATTCTTTCACGGATAGAACCAAAGTAGTGATCATCAAGTTCCTGACCCTTAGGAGGCATAGCTCCGAATAAAGTACGGCCAGAGAAGATAAGATCCTTTCTCTGTAAATATTTCTCTCTGTCTACAATGAAGTATTCCTGTTCAGCACCTACAGAAGGAGTAACTTTCTTAGATGTTGTATTACCCATAAGCCTTAAAATACGAAGAGCCTGCTCGTTGATGGCATCCATTGAACGAAGTAATGGAGTTTTCTGGTCAAGAGCTTCACCTGTGTAAGAGCAGAATGCTGTAGGAATACAAAGAGTAGCACCTTGAGCACCTTCGCGTACAAATGCAGGAGATGTACAATCCCATGCTGTATATCCTCTGGCCTCGAATGTTGCACGAAGACCACCTGAAGGGAATGATGAAGCATCAGGTTCGCCTTTAATCAATTCTTTACCTGAGAATTCCATAAGCACCTTTCCGTCTGACTTAGGTGCTGATATAAATGAATCATGTTTCTCAGCAGTAGTTCCTGTTAAAGGCTGGAACCAATGTGTGTAATGAGTTGCACCTTTCTCGATAGCCCAGTCTTTCATAGCATTAGCGATAACATCAGCATCTGCTAAAGATAACTCCTGCACACCTTCCATTGTTAATTTAAGGTTTTTGTAAACGTTCTTTGGTAAACGTTCTTTCATAACTGTGTCATTAAACACATTCTCGCCGAAGATGTCAGCTACATTGAATCTTTCACTCATAACTTCCTCATCCTTCCTTTTCTTATCTTTTTATTAGTAAAACTAAAAAATGGCGTCCAAGTATATACTTATACAAATATATAAATGGAACGCCTTTGTTCTACCTTATTTAATTAGCGACAGCCTGCTGTCTTTAAATAAAATAACTCATATTGTATAAATTTGCAAGTGCTTTTTTGAAAATATTAAAAAAATTAACCCCGCATGAAATATGAGTGTTAAAATGCCTATTCTGAAGCGGATACAGATGCTTCAGAAGATGTTCCATTATCTAACTTTGATTCTCCGACATATGTACCTGATACAATAACACGTTGTTTAGAATCATCTGTGCAGGTTGAAAATGTAACTACCTGTGTTGCGTTAGAAATATCGACTCCGGTATTGTACAGTGATTCAGCCTGGACATTCTTTGCGTATTCGCGAAGACCGGACAGATTGCTGAAATTGAATGTAAATGTATCACTTATTGGATCAGTTATATATACTGTAAAAATCTTGTACTCACGGATTACATCTTCTGTATATATATAAAAAACATCATTACCTTCCGTCTGGTAGAAACCAGAATTCTTATATCTGGCAAGAGTACCAAACATAGCACCAGAACCCATGTTATGTCCATAGATAATAACATGGCTGGCATTAAGACCCTCTTTAATTCGATAATCAACGAAAAGGCATCCGTTTCGGTTGTAAGTTTTATCAAATGTATGAGTAAGATAAAAATCATTATCGGTTGTCTGGGCAATAGGAAGCCTTATATCTACCGATGGTACATAAAGAAAACCAAGACCATCAGGATTAATATCAAGCAGTGCCTGATGATTATAGACAAAAGGGATTGTTACATCCTGATTATCTTCGCCTATGGTAATATTAACAGGTGTATCATCAAGGACGTTGCCTTCAATATTATCATAAATATCGTTACCCTTCTTGTATTCAAGAAGAATGGATACAAGCCTGACTGCTGCAAAAACAAAAACGCATGCACATATAATTAAAATAATACGGCTTACTATGCTCGAGCGCTTTTTCTTTTTTTCTTTAGCGTCAAAAGCGAAATCCGCTTCGTCTGGTTCTGTTTCAGGTGAAGCAGATGTTATAAAATCATCATCTTCATCTGTCTTTAAGTTACTCATAAATATCTCCAATCATCATCAAGCTTTTCCTGCTGAACCAAAAAGATTAATCTTCTCGCGAACAGTTTCTTTAATTGCTTCGCAGCCTGGAGCCAGAAGCTTTCTAGGATCAAATCCCTTTCCTTCAAGATCTTTGCCTGCTTCTACATATTTTCTTGTTGCATCAGCAAATGAAAGCTGGCATTCTGTATTAACATTAATCTTAGATACGCCAAGAGAAATGGCTTTCTGAATCATATCAGCTGGAATTCCTGTACCGCCGTGAAGAACTAATGGCATATCACCAATCTTTTCCTTAACAGCCGCAAGTGTTTCAAAGCTTAATCCTGGCCAGTTAGCAGGATACTTTCCGTGAATATTACCAATACCTGCAGCAAGCATGTCCACACCAAGGTCTGCAATAGATTTACATTCATTAGGATCTGCACATTCGCCCATTCCGATAACACCATCTTCCTCGCCACCTATTGAACCAACTTCTGCTTCAATAGAAAGACCAAGATTATGCGCTACATTAACAAGCTCGGTTGTCTTCTTAATATTCTCATCAATTGGATAATGAGAACCGTCAAACATAATAGATGTGAAGCCTGCTTTGATACATTTGTAGCAGCCTTCGTAAGTTCCGTGGTCAAGATGAAGAGCAACAGGAACTGTGATTCCAAGGGACTTGTCCATAGCCTTAACCATGGCTGCAACTGTCTCGAAACCTGTCATATACTTACCGGCACCCTCAGATACACCAAGGATTACAGGAGCATTCATCTCCTGTGCAGTAAGGAGAATAGACTTAGTCCATTCAAGGTTATTGATGTTGAACTGTCCGACAGCATATTTGCCGGCAAGAGCTTTCTCTAACATTTCTTTAGCTGAAACTAACATATTTCTTTACCTCCATTGCACGATTTTGTATGACAACATTATATCTCATATCATTAAAAATGAAAAGGAATATTTATATGATATTTATGTGTTAATACAAAGAAATATGATGTATAATCATGTATATCCTAAGAAAATATCTAAAGAGAGGAGACCTGTATGGGTTATTTAACATTTTTTATCAACAGGATAGCACTTGAAGCTGATACCAGTGCCGCAATGGATTTCTATAATAGTGAAGAGCATGCTGGCACAAGCTATCTGCCATTTATTGGGTTCATGCTTTTTCTTGCAGGAATTGTTGTAATTATTGTCGGACTTGCAACATATCTTACGGCAAAACATAATTTTAACATATTCTTTGATGCAAGAGATGTCAGAATGACATATGATGAACAGATTATGCCTGATGATGAAAAAGCCAGACTTAATAATGAAAAACTTGCTAAAGATAAGAAGAAGGGAAAGATAATAATTATAGTAGGAGTGGTTTTAGTTATAGCTTCATTCGTCGTATTATAATTATATGCAGGATAAAAAACACCGTCTGCCGGAGTAGCAGACGGTGAAAGAGGGAGGAGAGCTGTTTATTAACAACTCGATTTATGAAAAACATATAGTAGAAAATGTCTTGTTCTTATGATTAAATTATATTGAACAAAAGTGAAGAAACAATGTGCATAGTGTTAAATCTTATTGAATTAGATATGAATAAATTATGAACGACTGTGGATTAAGGAGGGGAATATGCCAACAATTTACAAATGCCCTGGGTGTGGTGCTGCTATGGAGTTTGACAGTACAACACAGAAATTAGGCTGTCCGTCATGTGGAATGCAGATTGATGTTCGGGAATATGAAGAGAAATATTCACAGAACAGTACACAGGGAGAATATGACAAAGAGATGAAGATGTACCATTGTAATACATGTGGTGCAGAGCTTGTAGCAGATGAGTATACATCGGCAACATTTTGTTCGTTCTGTGGTAATCCGACACTTGTGGAGGACAGACTTAAAGGTGAATTCAAGCCATCAACAATTATACCATTTAAGATTAACAAGGATAAAGCAGTAGAGATTTACAAAAACTGGTGTAAGAAAGGACCACTCACGCCATCTGCTTTATCAAGAAATTCAACAATTGAGAAAATAAGCGGACTGTATGTACCTTACTGGCTGTATGATTATTCGGCACAGACAGATATGCATGCTAATGCAGAAAGGGTCAGGACAACAAGAAAAGGTGATACAGAGTATATATACACAGATCATTTTCAGGTGTTCAGAAATATATCTGCAAAGTTTGAGAAGATTCCGGCAGATGCATCTGAGAAAATGCCTGATGATGCGATGGATAAGCTGGAGCCATTTAACTATAATGAATTAACTGCATTTTCAATGCCATATCTTTCAGGATATCTTTCAGAAAGATATAATTATACGGCAGACCAGATACAGGAGAGGGCTACGAGAAGAGCTGACAAATATATAACAGATATTGCAATGTCAACAATTACCGGTTATTCATCTGTTAATATAATCAACAATGACATAACAATGCGTCCGACAGGAAGCCAGTATGCATTATTTCCGGTATGGGTACTTAATTACAGGTTTAACAAGAAGAATTTCCAGTTCATGCTTAACGGACAGACAGGCAAGATAGTTGCTGACAGACCGATAAGCGGAAAGAAAGCATTTGGATTCGGAGCGGGAATATTCATTGTTACACTTATTATTACTATGTTTGGAGGGCTTTTGTTCATATGATGAAGATTAATAAGAAGATAAAGGCTTTCATGAGCATAATTATGGCATGCTTTATGTGTGTGGGAGTGTTGTTAAGTATTAAGACTGATGTGTATGCAGATTCATCAAAGGAATATGTATATGACAATGCAGGAATTCTTACTGCTGATGAGATAAGTAAGCTAAAGAGCCAGTGTAAGAAAGCATCTGAGGATTCAGAGTGTGATATAGTTATTATCACAACTAATATAGGACATGATGGCAGTACGATGGACAGCTATCTTAAGAAATTCCTTGATGATAACGGATATTCAAAGGATGCCGTAATATATGGCGTTGATATGAAATCAAGAGCTGATAGAATGTATACACAGGGCAAGGCAGGAACTGATATTTCACAGGAGACAATTGATGATATAAGAGAAGCGTGTGAGGAGAAGCTTTCGGATAAGGATTATTACAAAGCATTTTCTAAGTATATCAAGAATATGAATATGTGCATGACTACAAGCATAGTCAAAAAACTTACATACAAAATGTGGATAAAGCTTCTCATTGCATCAGGTGTTGCAGTTGCTGCTGTTCTTACAATGATGCATAATGCCAAGGCAAGAATGACTGTAAGCAGCACAGAATATACGAAAGACCATAACTTTAAGGTTAATGACAGAAGAGATGTGTTCATTAATACAACAGTTGTTACAAGACATATAGAGCACAACAATAGCAGCGGAAGCAGCGGCGGAGGCGGTGGAAACAGTGGCTCCGGCGGACATTTCTAAAAATATAAAGGCGGGTACAGCAATTAACTGTATCCGCCTTTTTGATGTCAATGGATGAACTTTAATTATAACTTCTCTGGTTCTGGATATTCCTCGCCAAATGTCTCAACAGTAACAGTTTTCATAACCTGTGGCTTTCTAGGTCTGTCGCTGTAGTCTGTGTCTACGCCGGCAATCTTGTCAAGAATATCTTCACCCTCGATAAGCTTACCGAACGCAGCATAATCTCCATCAAGATGTGGAGCGTTCTGGTGCATGATAAAGAACTGTGAGCCTGCAGAATCAGGTCTCATAGAACGAGCCATTGAAAGAACACCTCTTGTGTGCTTTAAGTCGTTCTTGAATCCGTTAGATGCGAATTCGCCCTTGATAGAGTAGCCAGGACCACCCATACCTGTTCCTTCAGGGTCACCACCCTGAATCATAAAACCTGCGATTACTCTGTGAAATATAAGTCCGTCATAGAATCCCTTCTGAACAAGATTAACGAAATTATTAACTGATGTAGGTGCGATTTCCGGATAAAGCTCAGCTTTCATCACATCGCCGTTTTCCATTGTGAATGTAACTATTGGATTAGCCATATTATTCCTCCTGAAATTCATTAAATTGCCCGCTTGTCTGCATGAGCAAAATGTGATGTAATTAATTCTAAATACTACAGTATAAAAAGTCAAATTAAAACTTTAGAAACAATTATGAAGAGGCATATATGAGAAAATGTATTGATATGGGCGAAGGCAGAAAAATAATAATTAATGATAAAGATACGTTAAAACCTGATGGAACACTGGAGATTCCTGATATAGGGCTTGGAGAAGCATACCTTGGAAAAGCTTCATATGTTGTATATGATGAGGAAGATATTGATGACGACCTGTTAAAACTTGTATGTGCCAGAAAATACAATGAGCCGCTTGTAATTGCCAGAACGGAGAGGTTTATCATACGGGAGATGACAGTGGGGGATTTACCACATTTATACGAATTATATCAGACACTTTCAGACTGCCCGTATGTTGAACCATTATATGAATATGAGGATGAAAAAGCATTTACAATAAAATACATTGAGAATATGTATGGCTTCTTCGGGTACGGTCTGTGGCTTGTGTTTGATAAGAAAACAAGTGAGCTAGTGGCAAGGGCAGGCGTTGAAAACCGTAGTATAGACGGACAGAATTGTCAGGAGCTTGGGTATCTTGTAAAAAAAAGCTGGCAGGGAAAGCATGTGGCATGGGAAGTTATGAACCATATAGTGGATATTGCTAAGGACAGGTTTAGTTTAGAAGAATTGTATATATGCACAGTGAAAACAAATATCCCATCCATACAGCTTGCATTGAAACTGGGTTTCACATTGTATGCAGGCGATACAGACGGGATGAATATATATAGAAAAAAGCTGTGATTATATCAGGCTGTCTTCATATTAAATATATATCTTATAAAATCAGCAGCATTGGTCTGATACTTTGATGATGATACAACACCATAGCAAGGGTCTTTCATATTCAGGTCACTGTCTTTGATTACAGGTGCTTCAGTGATATCTACAGCAATAGGATATGTCTCTCCGGCAGTGTTGGTGAAATACACAATGTAATCATCTAACTGCTCTAATTCCTCATCGGAGAATATATCGCGCAAATCACAGAAGAATATATCCTTGTCAGTACAGAAGTAATCAATATACTCACGTTCAGAAAGGTATCCGTCAAGAGAACCAGTTGATGCATAAGTATATAACTTATTAGCTGAAACATATGCTTCCTGGTCCATTGCCACTTCTTTCAGTGAAAATGTATATGAGAAATCAACCTGTTCTTTCTTGCCGTCAATTCCAAGATAGTCTGTAAGTCCGGTTGTGAGAATATCAGTATCATTTTCATAACCTGTCATCTTGCCATCAAGTACAGCAACAAAACATACAGTATCATAATTGTTCTTAACTATGGATGAAATAAGAGAAACTGCAAATATAACTGCAAGTACAACTCCTACGATTGGAATCCAGTAATAGCTCCATATGTATTTGATTTTATCTGAAAAAGACAAATCTTTAAGCTTTTTACGCTGCTCTTTAATTTCGTCGTGAATGTTGTTTCCTTTAGCCATAAACACTCCTTAATAATCGTTATTGTTTAACAGTTTATCATAAATGCTGTGGCAAAAAAACAGCTTTTATAAACATTTAAGAAATATATACGAAAAATTCTTTGATTTTTATGGCAGGTCTTGTATAATCATAGTGTTTAAGCAAAGGGGTATATAATTATGAATGGATTTGGATTAGATGGAAAACTTTTTAGAGGACTCACCAAGGCAGGTGACTTTATAATACTGGCAGTTATTACAGTTGTATTTTGTCTGCCGGTTGTAACAATAGGAGCATCGCTTACAGCAGCATTTTATTCAGGAATAAAATTAGTACGAGACGAGGAAAGTTATGTATACAAAGATTTCTGGAAGTCGTTCAAGATGAACTTCGTACAGGGACTTCTGTTAGAGATTGTACATGGAGTTATTGGCTTTCTTCTTTTTATTGATTTAAGAGCAAGCGTACAGTGGGGACTTGTTCAGGGCTCACAGATAGGAACTTTGTTTATATTTGTTGTAATAGGAGTCATGGCAATATGGGTTGGAATAATGCTTTACTCATTTGCAATGCTTTCAAGATATGACAATAAGCTTTTTGGAACGCTTAAGAACGCACTTATTATATGTATGCATCATCTTCCACAGACAATAATTATGCTTATAGCAACTGTTGGATTGATATATTTCTCATGCATATATTTCACTGCATTTATAGTAACAATACCATTGATACTGTATGTTGATTCATATATTTTCTCAAGTATATTCAAGAAGCTGGAAAAAGACATGGTTAAGAAAGATGAACCAGAGGTTATTGAGAATGAGGAATCAGAAGATTTAATCGAAGATACAACAGATAATAAAGAAGAATAAATCCTAAAAAAGGGGCGGGGTCACAGGCTGGGTAGTTTCCTGTGACCCCATTTTATATATCTGTACGGTTATGGGATACAGATAGCGAAAGTTATGTACAAAAAAAGAGATAACGGTCAGATAGTAATTCTGACTGTTATCCCCGTTGATAACCAATAATTAATATGAAATTATAAAGCGTCTGTCCCGCGCTCTCCTGTACGGATTCTGATAGCATCATATACGTCATAAACAAATATCTTGCCATCACCATATTCTCCGGTATTAATCTGCTCAATTATCTGATCAATAATTGTCTCATAAGTCTCATCTGATACAATTGATTCGACCTTAACCTTTGGAAGAAGATTACCACCGAAATCAACACCATTGTAAACCTGCTTATGTCCACGCTGGCTTCCATATCCCATTATATTAGAAATCATAAGTCCATGCGCACCATTGCTATTAAGGATGGTCTTAAGATCATCAAGTCTTTCAGGTCTGATAATAATCTCTAACTTTTTCATAATTAATATCCTTTCGTGCTGACGACATCATTAAAACACTGCGTCTGGCAAAAGTCAACCACCTTACGGTACAAATGAATAATGTAAATATCAGCTTTATATTTGTTAAAAAATGTAAAGCTATCAGTCTTCATAAAGCTGTCTGCTGGTTGAAAAAACTAAAAAACAATAATAGATTGTGATTACAGCAATCAGGGCCTCAACAAGAATAGACCACATTGTTATAGTTGATTTGAATGCAAAGTAGTGCACAAATATTCCGGCAGACATAAGAAGCCATGTTATCTGATAATTTCTTGTAACAGCAGTTTTTTCTTGTATCCTTGCTTCCATGACAAGGGCTTCTGTATAATAATAGGTAAAATATATAGCAAATACGACACTGATACCTATTGCTATAGAATACATAGTCTCTGGCACAGGCCAGTCTCTTGCAATAAGATATTGTGAGAGTATTGCACCGGCAAGTCCGGCAAGAGAAAGAAACATTCCTTTCTTAAAGCGGGAATTAAGTTCTTTCATATTATTGATACCAAGGAATATAAGGATGTATCCGATGATATCATTGCTTATATCAATGTTAACTGTGCCAAAGGAAACCCAGAATCTTGTGCAGATAAGGAAGATTCCTGTAATTACGAATATTGAATTCTTTTTGTTCATATTATTAATGTACTCCTTATAAAAATGTATCTTTATATTAAGTTAATCTTGCGGTAAGGTCAACGTAAAAAGCAGGTGTTTATAAAAAATTTATAGCAGTGTTTATAAATAAATGTAAATTTATGTAGAAATTTGTTGAATAAGATAGTAAATTATCAGATAAACATGCCGATAAATATAAAACAAGGATGTAATCTATGCAGAAAGGAGTCAGCTATGGGAGTAGGAAGAATTAATATTCATTCATTTTATGATAACTATACAATAGGCAGTAAACATAATGATAATTTGCAGAATACAGAAGATGTTCAGATAGAACAGACAGGAGCTGGCTCACAGGAGGCTGGAAGTCACAATCAGACTGACAAGGAAATTAACAAAGCACCTGTACATTCTGATCCTAAAGAATTTGCATTTGATTTTGAGAACAGAAACAGATTCAATCTTGTTGCTGCAACAAGCAGTATGGAAGATGTTGACATTAAGAAAGCTGTATCTGATATGGAGAAGGATCAGGTACTTGACCAATACAAGTTCTTTATAGGAACTGCACAAAAGATGCAGAAGATGCCTAATCTTGGTACTGATGCAGATGGTACAGTAACCCTTAAGATGACGGAGTAGACAGGGATTATAACACTTTTGAAATTTTTTTAAAAAAGTGCTTGCATTCCTGAAAACATTCATGTATAATACAGCATGTCGTCACGACATTGGGCTTTCGCCAAGTGGTAAGGCACTGGATTCTGATTCCAGCACTTCGGGGGTTCGAATCCCTCAAGCCCAGCTAGAAACCTCTCGTAGTTATACGAGAGGTTTTTTTGTGCGAGTAGCGATGAGAATAGACGTAGAAAGGCAACAGCCATACTTGCACTGAAATATTATGAAAGGGCTGGTGAAGCTGCCAGCATAGGTGTTGTTATGATAGAGTTAGGAAAAACACAGTGTCTTAACATTGTAAAGGTAACAGATTTCGGAGTATATCTTGGAACAGAAGAAGATAAAGTTCTTCTTCCTAAAAAACAGGTTCCAGATGATGTTGAAGTGGGAGATGCTCTCACAGTATTTGTTTACAGGGATTCAAGTGACAGACTTATTGCAACTACTAATAAGCCAAAGATTCAGCTTGGAGAACTTAAGAGACTTAAAGTATCACAGGTTACAGGTATTGGCGCATTTCTTGACTGGGGACTTGAAAAAGACCTGCTCATGCCATACAAGGAACAGACAACACATGTATCAGAAGGTTCAGAGTATCTTGTTGCTCTCTATATAGATAAGAGCGGCAGACTTGCAGCTACTATGAGAATTAACAAGTATCTTGAAAAGTCAGAGACACTTGTAAAAGACAGTGCGGTTACAGGTACCATAATAGGAATAACTCCAGATTACAGAGCGTATGTTGCTGTTGAAGATAAGTATGATGCATTTATTCCTATGTCAGAAGTGTTTGAACCACTTAGTGTCGGTGAGGTTATTCACGGACGTGTTTCAAGAGTAAGAGAAGATGGGAAACTTGTTATAAGCCTTAAGCAGAAGGCTTATATCCAGATGGACGAGGATTCAGTACAGATATATGACGCTATAGTAAAGAAGGGCGGAAGTCTGGGATTTACTGATAAAGCAGACCCAGAGATTATCAAGAAACATTTTAATATGAGTAAAAATGCTTTCAAGAGAGCTGTAGGAAGACTGCTTAAAGAAGGCAAAATTGAGATAACACAGAATTCAATAGTTCTTAAGAAATAGCTTCTTGAATGAATATGATGATTGCGGTACAATATATTTAATGCGTTTGTAACGTAAAATATGTTGAAATAAGGAGATTATTATGCAGAAAGTAATCAGTACAGACAAGGCACCAAGTGCAATTGGACCATATTCACAGGCTATCGAGATTAACAATATGGTATATACATCAGGAGTTATCCCTGTAATACCAGCTACAGGCGAGATAGCAGAAGGCGGAGTTGAGGCTCAGGCTGAGCAGGCATTTCAGAATCTCTGCAATCTTGTTGAGGCTTCAGGCTCTAAGGTAGAGAACATTGTTAAGACAACAGTATTTATTAAAGAAATGAATGATTTCGGTAAGATTAATGAAATCTACAAGAAATATTTTAAGGAGCCATTTCCAGCACGTTCATGCGTAGAAGTTGCAAGACTTCCTAAGGATGTTCTTCTTGAAGTGGAAGCAATTGCATGGAAGTAAGAAAAGTTAATGGCTTTTTTATTATATTTGTAATAGGTTATATCGGATTATCTGTTGTGTGTGCATCGATTATGGCTTATGCACAGAATTCAGGTATAGCTGTGCCTGACTGGATTCAGTATGTTATGTCAGAAGGGATAATTCTGCTTATTGCAATTATATATATGATTGTTCAGAAGATTGATCCTATCAGGGAGATTCCATACAAAAGAATAGGCATAGTTGATGTAATTCTTTCACTTGTTGCAGGATACTGCCTTATTCCGGCAGTACTATTAATAAGTAATCTTAGCATGTTGTTTTCAACTAATTATCTTGAGGAGGGAACAACAACACTGCTTACATATCCATTTGCGATGCAGGTTATATTGCTGGCAGTTATTCCGCCGCTTGTAGAAGAGCTTATATTCCGTGGGATATTCTTTGGCTCTTACAGGAAAGCCGGAATGACAGGTGCTGCACTAATGAGCGGATTATTATTTGGTTGCTTTCATCTTAATATTAATCAGGCGTTGTATGCATTTGTTATGGGAATTGTGTTTGCATATATGGTTGAGGCTACAGGTTCTTTGTGGTCGTCAGTTATTGCACATTTTGCGGTAAATACATATTCAATAGGAATTGTACAGATTCTTAAGATGGCGGGAATGTATGCGCAGGATGGCAGTGTATCTGAAACATTTGAAAATGCAGAGAGTGTGGCAGGTCAGAGCACATCAATTACGGTTGTGCAGATTGCGATGATTGCTGTTATAGCAGCAGTATTCATGATGCTTGCTGTATTATGTATAAGAACAATGGCAAAACGTCATGGAAATCTTGAAAAAATGAAGATTCAGAATGTTAAGTTATCACATATAAAGAATTATTTTACAGCTCCGGTTATTGTTGGCATTGTTGTGTGCGTAATGTATATGATAATGCTTGAATTTTCAGGAACTCTTTAGAAAAATATAAAGCCCATGTACATAGAAAACTGTGTACATGGGCTTTGTATTTCTAAAGACATGTATAGGGAAAACTGAATCAGATTCTTAAGTCAATATTCTGACCAAGTTCTGGTGTAACGGATGCTTCCATCATCTTAGCGATATCAGCACCAGCTGTTTCAACTGTATCAAGATTCTTCTTTAGCATTGCAATCTGGATATCATTAGTTATGCCAGATGTACTTATGTTAGTAGATAAACCAGCTATAGTCATAATCATTCCTCCAATCGTGTACATATATAACAGATGCGCATGAATAATAAAGTAAATACCCTATCGCTCTTTTTTATTATATATTTAAAAGGTTTTTATTTCAACAAACAATTAAAAACATAAACAGCATTAGTGATGTTTGCAGATAAACAGGCGGTAAATTTGTACAATTTATACATAAGAGGACTGGCTATGGTAAATTTGCAAAAAAAACGAGGAAAAGATTTGTAAAAATGTAATGTGGTAAAAAAGTCCTGTTTAGTGTATTATAATCACATCAAAAGCGCAAAGGCGCATTTATATTAGGAGGATATTTAATAATGGCAAGTTTATCGCTTAAGAATGTTTGTAAAGTATATCCTAACGGTTTCGTAGCTGTTAAGGATTTTAATCTTGAAATTGCTGATCAGGAGTTCATCATCTTCGTAGGACCTTCAGGATGTGGTAAGTCTACTACACTTCGTATGATCGCAGGTCTTGAGGAAATCAGCTCAGGTGAGTTATGGATCGGTGATAAGATGGTTAACGATGTAGAGCCTAAGGACAGAGATATCGCTATGGTATTCCAGAACTACGCTCTTTATCCACATATGTCAGTATATGATAACATGGCTTTCGGTCTTAAGTTAAGAAAAGTTCCTAAGGCAGAGATCGACAAGGCTGTACATGAAGCTGCTAAGATTCTTGATATCGAGCACCTTCTTGATCGTAAGCCAAAGGCTCTTTCAGGTGGTCAGAGACAGAGAGTTGCTATGGGACGTGCTATCGTTCGTAGCCCTAAGGTATTCCTTATGGATGAGCCTCTTTCAAACCTTGATGCTAAGTTAAGAGTACAGATGCGTGTTGAGATTTCTAAGCTTCACCAGAGATTACAGACAACTATCATCTACGTAACACATGACCAGACAGAGGCTATGACACTTGGTACAAGAATCGTAGTTCTTAAGGATGGTATCATTCAGCAGGTAGATACACCTCAGAACCTTTACAATACACCTAACAACATCTTCGTTGCTGGATTCATCGGATCACCTCAGATGAACCTTATCGACGCAGAAGTTAAGGCTAACGGTTCACAGGTTGACCTTGTACTTTCTGATACAGTTACAATTACTCTTCCAGTTGAGAAGAGCAAGAAGCTTATCGATGGCAACTATGTTGGTAAGACAGTTGTAGTTGGTATCCGTCCAGAGGATGTTAAGGATGATGCAGAATTCATCGCTAAGAATGCAGATTCTAAGTTTACAGCTACAGTTAAGGTATACGAATTACTTGGTGCAGAAGTTAACCTTCACTATGAAATCGGTGATGTAACATGTACAGCTAAGGTAAATCCTCGTACAACAGCAAGACCTGGTGATGAAGTAACATTTGCTATGGATGTTGAAAGACTTCATGTATTCGATAAGGAAACAGAAATTGCTATCACACACTAATTATTAAATGAATCTTAATTATGAAGGGGAAATGCAATAAATTTGCATTTCCCCTTTTTTTTTTTGCCGTTTTGCTTTACAATAAGATAGAATATGTACGAATAAAAGGTAAGTGGTAGACAGAAAGGGATAACAATGATATCTAATAGAATTTTACAGACAACTGTAGATGGACTTAAGGCTATTTCACGAGTGGATTTGTGCATTGTGGATGCAGATAAGAATGTTGCAGCCAAGACTTTTGATAATGTTTCAGAATGCCTTGCGGATGCGATTAGTTTTATTGATTCGCCAGCAGAAAGTCAGGCAGTTAATGGTTTTCAGTTTTTTAAGGTTGAAGATGATGGCAATCTTGAATATATAATCATGGCAAGAGGAACAAGTGATGATGTATATATGGTTGGAAAGCTTACTGCATTTCAGATACAGAATCTGCTTGTAGCATATAAGGAGAGATTCGATAAAGATAACTTTATCAAGAATCTTCTTCTTGATAATCTTCTTCGAGTTGATATGTATACAAGAGCAGAGAAACTTCATATTGAAACTGATGTTAAGAGAGTTGTATATATTATTGAGACTAAGCACGAAAAGGATACTAATGCTTTAGAGACAGTAAGAACTCTTTTTGCTAATAAAACAAGAGATTTCATTACAGCAGTTGACGAAAAGAGTATAATTCTTGTTAAGGAAGTTAAAGGCAATGAGTCATATGATGAACTTGACAAGACAGCTGATGTTATAATTGATATGTTAAGCACTGAGGCGATGAGTGCGGCACATGTTGCTTATGGTACAATTGTTAATGACATAAGAGAGGTTTCAAGATCTTACAAGGAAGCTAAGATGGCACTTGATGTGGGAAAGATTTTCTACAGCAATAAGAATGTTGTTGCTTACAACAGATTAGGAATAGGTCGTCTTATATATCAGCTTCCTATACCATTATGTCAGATGTTCATTAAGGAGATATTTGAAGGAAAGGCTCCTGATGATTTTGATGATGAGACTTTGTCAACAATTAACAAGTTCTTTGAGAACAGCCTTAATGTTTCAGAAACATCAAGACAGCTTTACATTCATAGAAATACACTTGTTTACAGACTTGATAAAATACAGAAGATAACCGGGCTTGACCTCAGAGTGTTTGATGATGCAATAACATTTAAGATTGCTCTTATGGTAGTTAAGTACATGAAGTATATGGAAAGTAAAGATACATTTTAGTAATTTTTGGAGGAAATGATACATGATAATCATGGAAGATGTTACGAAGACATATTCCACTGGCGTTGCTGCGCTTAATGGAATTAATCTTCACATCCAGAAAGGTGAATTCGTATTTATAGTAGGTAAGAGTGGTTCAGGTAAGTCGACTCTTATCAAACTATTACTTAAGGAATTAGATCCTACATCAGGTAAGATATATGTTAATAAGAAATATCTCAATAAGATAACAAGAAAGAAGCTTCCGTATCTTAGAAGAGATATTGGTGTAGTATTCCAGGATTTCCGTCTGTTACCAGACAGAAATGTATATGAGAATATCGCATTTGCACAGAAGGTAGTAGAAGCTCCTAACAGAAAGATTAAGTCAAGAGTACTTGCGATGCTTTCCATGGTAGGACTTCTTGACAAATATAAGGCTTTTCCTAATGAGTTATCAGGTGGTGAGCAGCAGAGAATCGCAATTGCAAGAGCGCTGGTTAACAAGCCGGCTATATTGTTGTGCGACGAGCCAACAGGTAACCTTGATCCTGCCAATTCTAATGAAATCATGAAGATTCTTAATCAGGTTAATAAGCAGGGAACAACAGTACTTGTAGTTACCCATAATATGGAGATAGTTCAGCAGATGAAGAAGAGAACTATTACTATGAGTGAAGGAAAGATTATCAGCGATCAGGAAAAGGGTGGTTATTTCTATGAAGATTAGGTCATTAGCATATCATATTAAAGATGGATTTAAGAATATCCATCGTAATAAGATGTTCTCACTGGCATCAATAGCAACAATTACAGCATGTATATTCCTTTTTGGAGTATTCTATTCTATAGTGGTTAATTTTCAGTATATGATTAAGAAGGCTGAGACAGAGGTCTGTGTAACAGTTTTCTTTGACGAAAATCTCAGTGAGACGGATATTAAGAAGCTTGGAGATGAAATCAGCAAAAGAGAAGAAGTATCAAGAGTTCAGTATGTATCAGCTGATGATGCATGGGAAAGCTTCAAGGGTGAGTATTTCGCCGCATATCCTGAACTTGCAGAAGGCTTCAAGGATGATAATCCTTTAGCTAATTCTTCTTCTTATGAAGTATATCTTAAGGATGCAAGTAATCAGGGTACACTGGTTAAGTACCTTGAGAATAAGGATGGAATAAGACAGGTTAACCGTTCAGAGGTTACAGCAAGCGGACTTGCCAGTGCAGCAAGACTTGTAAGTTATGTTGCAGTTGCAGTAATTGTTGTTCTTCTTGCGGTATCTATATTCCTTATTACTAATACAATTGTAATTGGTATTACAGTACGAAAAGATGAGATATCAATCATGAAATATATAGGAGCTACGGATGCATTTGTTAATGCGCCATTCTTCGTAGAAGGTATCGTTATAGGACTTATAGGTGCTATTATTCCGGTAGCAATATTGAGGTATATTTATGGTGGAGTTGTTAATTTTGTTCTTGGAAAATTCTCTGTTTTACAGAATATATTAGCATTTATGCCAGCATCAGAAGTATTTGAGGTACTTATTCCGGTAGCAGTTATTCTTGGAATTGGTATTGGTCTTATAGGAAGTTTCTTCGCTGTAAGAAAGCATGCCGATGTATAGTTTCGGATAGTTTTTGGGGGCTTTTGCAAACGGATGCAGAAGTCCCTGTTTGTTTTTAGAAAACATTTTAATTATGGTAAAGGAGTGGCTGTATGGAGAAAGCACTGTTTTGTAACAATTTAATAAAGAAAATAACAGCGGCACTCATGATTGTAATGCTGCTTATACCGTATTGTTTTGCACAGGTTACATTTGGAGATAATAAATCGGATCTGAAGAATGCCCAGAACCAGCAGAATGATATACAGAATAAAAAGAAAGAAACAGAAGACAAGATTGCTCAGCTTAAGGCACAGAGTTCAGACCTTACATCTCTTATTCAGGGACTGGATGCCCAGATGGGAGAATTGTCAGCGTCATTAGATGATATTAATACCCAGATTGCAACATTAGAGGCTGAGATTGAGGAGACACAGGCACAGCTTGAGCAGGCTGAGGCTGATAAGGAAAGCCAGTATGAGGCTATGAAGCTTCGAATCCAGTTTATGTATGAGCATAATGATTATACATATGTTGAAGTGCTTTTATCATCACAGAGTATGGCGGATATGCTTAATAAATTTGAGTATATTAATAAGATATCAGAGTATGACAGACAGATGCTTGAGGAATATCAGTCAACGATTAATCTTATATCATCTTCTAAAGTAAAGCTTGAAGAAGATAAAGAGACTCTGACTGCCAGTCAGGAGGCACTTCAGGCACAGGTTGATGCACTTGAGGTTGTCCAGAATGAGAAGACTGCCCAGCTTAATGCTTTGAGTAAGAATACGGCTGATCAGGTGGCTTATAAGAAACAGCTCGAAGCTGACGAGAAGAAGCTCGATGCAGAGATTGCTTCTATAACAGCCAAGATTAAGGCAGAGGAAGCAAACGGAGTTACTCCGTCTAACAGATATGATGGCGGAACTTTCAAATGGCCAACAACAAGTACAAGAATAACTTCTCCATACGGAGATACATCTGACAGAACTTCACCGCATAAAGGTGTGGATATTGGAGCGGTCAGGGCAGGAGTTTCAGGTGATCCTGTATATGCAGCTTATGACGGTAAAGTTGTTATTGCACACAGACAGAGTGAGTATTACTCAACAGCGGGTAATTATGTGATGATTTATCATGGTAATGGACTGTATACGAGATACCTGCATCTTGATAGTTTAAATGTATCAGTAGGAGCCCAGGTGACGAAAGGACAGAAGCTTGGTGTTATGGGTAATACGGGTAATTCATTTGGCGCGCATCTGCATTTTGATGTAATGCTCAATGGTTCATATGTTAATCCTATGCCATATTTTAATAAATAATTCAACTTAACAGGAGGACTCAATGGAATATGATAATAACAGACCTTTTTCTTCGGAAGGGGCCGCACAGGAACGAAAGAGAAAACATGCTTTAGGCAAAGGCGTTATTATTGGTGTTGTGGCAACACTGCTGGTTGTGATATTGGCGTTGTCATGCGTATTCATGGGACTTATAAGAAGTGGTAATCTTCATATTGGAATTGACGGACGTATATATGTCCAGGATGTTGGAACAAGTGATAATGAAGGAATCGGAACTAAGGTTGAAGGTAAGCTGAATGCTCTTGATTCGCTGCTTGGAGATGGATTCTACTTTGATGATGTAGATGATGAAAAGGCTGCAGACAACATTTTTAAGGCATATCTTGCTGCATATGGTGATAAATATACGGTTTATTATACGCCTGAAGAATATAAGTCGATGATGGAGTCAACATCAGGTTCTTTCTATGGAATTGGTGCGGTATGCCAGAAGGCTGATGATGGTTCAATACTTATATCTGAGGCATATGAGGATGCACCGGCATATAAGGCTGGTATCAGAAATGGAGATAAGGTAACAGAGGTTAATGGTGAGGATATTACAGGAATGGACCTTTCTGTAGCAGTTGCCCTTATTAAGGGCGAGAAGGGTACAGATGTTAACCTTACTGTTATGAGAAATGGCGAGAAGCTGAGTTTCACAGTTACAAGAGACAAGATTGATATTAAGACTGTTTCATCAGAGGTGCTTGAGAATAATATAGGTTATATTTATATTTCACAGTTTGATGATGTTACAACAGAGCAGTTTAAATCGGCTGTTGATGACCTTCAGAAGCAGGGAATTACAGGACTTGTAATTGATATAAGAAATAATCCTGGCGGAGTTCTTAAGACTGTGGCTGATATGCTAGATTATATTCTTCCGAATGGACTTATCGTGTATACAGAGACTAAGTCTGGTAAGAGACAGGAATATTCAGGTTCTGATAATCATGAGCTTAATATTCCGATGGCAGTTTTGGTAAATGGCAATAGTGCAAGTGCATCTGAGATATTTGCCGGTGCAATGCAGGATTATGATAAGGCACAGATAATCGGAACACAGACATTTGGTAAAGGCATTGTGCAGACAATCCGTCCGCTTACTGATGGAAGTGCAGTTAAGTATACAATTGCCAAATATTTCACTCCTAAGGGACAGGATATTCACGGCAAGGGAGTGACACCTGACAGTATTGTGGAGCTTCCGGATGATGCGACTGAAGATGTGCAGTTGAAGGCAGCAGTAGAGTATCTCAATGGAAAAATGAGTGTCAGCGCAGCAGAATAACGAATATAGAGGTATGGAATAAAGTACAGGGCAAATCGAATGTTTGTTCTGTACTTTTTGGCTGTTATATTGTATAATGAGGGAAATGCATTTTCTTTCAGAAAACAAGGAGGGCAAAATCCCTCTCCTCACCAAGGGGTTCGGATTTTGCTTCGCAAAATAGGGAGGGCTTTATGGACAGATTTGTATTACATTCGGATTTTAAGCCTATGGGCGACCAGCCGCAGGCTATTGAAGCACTTACAAAGGGCTTTGAGGAAGGCAATCAGTTTGAGACTCTAGTTGGTGTAACTGGTTCTGGTAAAACATTTACAATGGCGAACATTATACAGAATGTTCAGAAACCTACACTTATTATAAGCCATAATAAGACACTGGCAGCGCAGTTGTATGGGGAGATGAAGGAGTTCTTTCCAGAGAATGCGGTTGAGTACTTTGTCTCCTATTATGATTATTACCAGCCTGAGGCCTATGTACCTCAGAGTGACACTTATATTGCGAAGGATTCATCTATTAATGATGAAATTGATAAATTAAGACATTCGGCAACAGCGGCACTTTCTGAAAGAAATGATGTTATTATCGTTGCTTCGGTTTCATGTATATATGGATTAGGTGCGCCGGTTGATTATAAGAACATGGTTATTTCGCTTCGTCCGGGAATGGAGAAGGACAGGGATGATTGCATAAGAAAGCTTATTGATATTCAGTATGTAAGGAACGACCAGGATTTTAAGCGAGGAACCTTCAGGGTAAGAGGCGATGTTGTTGAAGTGTATCCTTCATCATCATCAGGTGATGCCATAAGAGTTGAATTCTTTGGTGATGAAGTGGACAGAATAAGTGAGATAGATTCCCTAACAGGCGAAGTTAAAGGCGTTCTTGAACATATTGCGATATTCCCTAACTCACATTATGTTGTTGAGAAGGAGAAGATGGACGCTGCGATTGAGAATATTAAGGCAGAGCTTGCCGAGAGAGTGAAGTATTTCAAGAGTGAGGATAAGCTTCTAGAGGCACAGAGAATTGAAGAGAGAACGAATTTTGATATAGAGATGATGCAGGAGACAGGCTTTTGTTCAGGAATAGAGAATTATTCAAGACATCTGGCAGGACTTCCGGCAGGGTGTCCTCCGTATACGCTGATGGATTATTTTCCAGATGATTTTCTTATTATTGTGGATGAGTCGCATATCACTATTCCGCAGATTCGAGGCATGTATGCCGGTGACCAGTCAAGAAAGACTACGCTTGTAGATTATGGCTTCAGACTGCCATCTGCGAAGGACAACAGACCGCTTAATTTCAGCGAGTTTGAGAGCAAGATTTCACAGATGCTTTTCGTATCAGCAACACCAAGCACATACGAGGCAGAACATGAACTTATGAGAACCGAGCAGGTTATCAGACCTACCGGACTTCTTGACCCGGAGATAACTGTTAAGCCGATTGAAGGACAGATTGATGACCTTATATCAGAGATTAATAAGGAAACTGCCAAGAAGAACAAGGTGCTTGTTACTACACTTACCAAGAGAATGGCGGAGGACCTTACTGATTATCTTAAAGAGGCAGGAATCAGGGTTAAGTATCTTCATGCAGATATTGATACGCTTGAGCGTCAGAAGATTATAAGAGATATGCGTCTTGATGGATTTGATGTTCTTGTTGGAATCAACCTGTTGCGAGAAGGTCTGGATATTCCTGAAATCAGCCTTGTTGCAATACTTGATGCTGATAAGGAAGGCTTCTTAAGAACAGAGACATCGCTTATACAGACGATTGGTCGAGCTGCAAGAAATGCAGAGGGACATGTTATCATGTATGCAGACAAGATTACTGAATCTATGGAAAAGGCTATTTCAGAGACAGAACGAAGAAGAAAGATTCAGCAGGAGTATAATGATGAGCATGGAATTACTCCACAGACAATCAAAAAGGCAGTAAGAGATCTGATAAGTATAAGCAAGGCAGCGGAGCCGGGTGATGCTTCCGGAAAGCTTAAGGTTGATTATGAATCTATGAGCATCAAAGAGCTTGAGAAGGTTAAGACGCAGGTTGAGAAGAACATGCGTAAGGCAGCAGCAGAGCTTAACTTTGAGGAGGCTGCACAGCTTCGTGACAAGATGATTGAGATTAATAAATATATTTATGAAGGAAAGAAACATGGCTGATAGTAAGTTAAAGAAAGAGATAGAAAGAGGCAGTTACAAGAACTGCATAAGGATAAAGGGTGCAAGAGAGCATAATCTTAAAGGAATAGATGTTGATATTCCAAGAGATAAGCTTGTTGTGCTTACAGGACTTTCAGGTTCGGGAAAGTCGAGTCTTGCATTTGATACAATATATGCAGAAGGTCAGAGAAGATATATGGAATCACTGTCCTCATATGCAAGACAGTTCCTGGGGCAGATGGAAAAGCCTGATGTTGACAGTATTGAAGGACTTTCACCGGCTATTTCTATAGACCAGAAGACAACTAACAGGAATCCACGTTCTACAGTAGGAACTGTTACAGAGATATATGATTATTTCCGACTTCTCTATGCAAGAATTGGTATTGTGCATTGTCCACAATGTGGACGCGAAATCAACAAACAGACAGTTGACCAGATGGTTGATGTTATTATGGCACTTCCTGAAAGAACTAAGATTCAGATTCTTGCACCTGTTGTCCGTGGACGAAAGGGTGAGCATGTAAAGCTATTTGAACAGGCAAAGAAGAGCGGATTTGTGCGTGTTATTGCTGATGGAAGTATGTATGAGCTTACAGACGAGATTAAGCTTGATAAGAATAAGAAACATAATATTGAGATTGTTGTAGACAGACTTTCTGTAAGAGACGGAATCCAGAAACGACTTACAGATTCTATTGAGACAGCTCTTAAGCTTGCCGAAGGTCTTATGACAGTAGATGTTATTGATGGTGAGACACTTAATTTCAGCCAGAGCTTTTCCTGCCCAGACTGTGGTATAAGTATTGATGAGGTTGAGCCAAGAAGCTTTTCGTTCAACAATCCATTTGGCGCATGCCCGGACTGTTTCGGACTTGGTTATACAATGAAGTTTGATGCAGAGCTGCTTATACCGGATGAGAGTCTCAGCATTGATGAAGGTGCTATTGTCGGAATGGGATGGCAGTCATCTAAGGATGAGGGCAGCTTTAGCAGGGCGATTCTTGATGCACTTGCAGAGGAATATGGATTTTCATTAAAGACACCATTCAAAGATTATCCTGATGATATTAAGGATATTATTATCAATGGTACTAAGGGACATTCTGTAAAGGTTAAATATAAAGGCCAGCGCGGAGAGGGTGTATATGATGTCGCATTTGAAGGTCTTATTAAGAATATGGAGAGAAGATACAGAGAGACATATTCTGATAATACTAAGCAGCAGTATGAGGAATTTATGAGAATAAGACCTTGTTCTGCCTGTCACGGACAGAGACTTAAGCCGTCTTCACTTGCTGTTACTATTGCAGATAAGAACATATATGAGATTACTAACATGTCTATTATAAAGCTTCAGGAATTCCTTGAGAATATGAAGCTTTCAGAGAGACAGCTGTTTATTGGTGCAGAGATTCTTAAGGAAATCAAGGCGAGAATTAAGTTCCTTGTAGATGTAGGGCTTGATTATCTGGCACTTTCGCGTGCCACAGGAACTCTGTCAGGCGGTGAAGCGCAGAGAATCAGGCTTGCTACACAGATTGGTTCAGGTCTTGTAGGAGTTGCTTATATTCTTGATGAGCCAAGTATCGGACTTCACCAGAGGGATAATGACAAGCTGCTAGGAACTCTGACACATTTGCGAGATCTTGGTAACTCAGTTATTGTCGTTGAACATGATGAGGATACTATGTTTGCAGCCGATTATATTGTGGATATCGGACCAGGCGCAGGAAGAAATGGTGGAGAAGTTGTCGCAACAGGAACTGCTGCGGACATTATGGCGTGCAAGGACTCACTTACAGGCGCATATCTGTCAGGAAGAATCAAGATACCTGTACCGGCAGAGCGTAGAAAGCCTGCTGGCTGGATTAAGGTAAGAGGCGCAAGGGAGAATAATCTTAAGAATATTGATGTAGATATTCCGCTTGGAGTTGTCACATGCGTAACAGGTGTGTCAGGCTCAGGCAAGAGTTCACTTGTTAATGAGATTCTTTACAAGCACCTTGCAAAGTCGCTTAACAGGGCGAGATGTATTGCGGGCGACCATGATGGAATTGACGGAATAGAGCAGCTTGATAAGGTCATTAATATTGACCAGTCACCAATTGGACGAACACCAAGGTCTAATCCGGCAACCTATACAGGTGTATTTGACATGATAAGAGACCTGTTTGCAACGACTAAGGATGCCAAGGAGCGAGGATATACGAAGGGCAGATTCAGCTTTAATGTTAAAGGCGGAAGATGTGAGGCATGCTCCGGTGACGGTATTATCAAGATAGAGATGCATTTCCTGCCGGATGTGTATGTTCCTTGTGAAGTCTGCGAGGGTAAGCGTTACAACAGAGAAACTCTTGAAGTAAAATACAAGGATAAGAGCATATATGATGTTCTTGACATGACTATTGAGGATGCAGTTGATTTCTTTGAAAATGTGCCAAGTATAAGAAGAAAGATTGAGACTCTCAACGAGGTTGGCTTGTCTTACGTCAAGCTTGGACAGCCATCAACTGAGCTTTCAGGTGGTGAGGCACAGAGAATCAAGCTTGCAACAGAGCTTTCAAGAAGAAGCACAGGAAAGACTATATATATTCTTGATGAGCCTACAACCGGACTGCATTTTGCCGATGTCCACAAGCTAGTCAATATCCTTCACAGGCTTGCAGAGGGTGGCAACACTGTAGTTGTTATTGAACATAATCTTGATGTTATTAAGACAGCAGATTATATTATAGATATGGGACCAGAGGGTGGCGACCGCGGCGGAACTGTTATTGCCAAGGGAACGCCTGAGGAGATTGTTAAGGTTAAGAAGTCTTATACCGGACAGTATGTTAAGAAGTATCTGGAAGAGAAGTAAGATTAAGAAGTGAACGTATATCTGGGAATTGTATGCAAGGGATGTCGGTTTGATATTTTGGGGAGTAGAATGGAGGCAGTTATGATAAAAGGGATTATCTTTGATATGGACGGAGTTATGATTGATACGGAAAATCAGTCTAATCTTGGCTGGCTGTGGGCAGCTTCCCAGAAAAATGTAGAGATGCCATTATGGCTTATCGACAGTTTTAAAGGTGCACCGGCAAAGCTTAGTCAGAGCTTTTTTGATGATTATTATCATGGAGAGCAGGATTACTGGGAAATGCGGACAATGCGCACAGACCATGTTTACAAAATCAGGGAGACAGAGGAAGTTACGGTTAAGCCGGGGCTTCATATGCTGCTTGATTATATTAAGGATAATGGACTCAAATGTGCTGTTGCAACTTCAACACAGAAATCAAGTGCTGAAAAGAGTCTTCACAGAATAGGAGCATGGGATTATCTTTCTGGTGTTGTATATGGAGATGAGGTTGAGCATGGAAAGCCTGAGCCGGACATATTCTTAAGGGCAGCAGGCTTTATCGGATATGAACCATCAGAATGTGTAGTCATTGAGGACAGTGTTAATGGCATTAAAGCAGGATATGCAGCAGGCATGAAGGTGATTCATATACCTGATACTATTGAGATTAACGATGACATCCGAAGACTGACTTCAGTTGTGTGCCATTCTTTATCTGATGTGCCTGATATTATAGACACATGGAATGAGGGAAAGGTTGCTGATGTTGAAGGTTATTATGAAAATGCCAAGATAAACCGTGTGTATGTTGACAGAGTGCATGTTAAGAAAGCATTTGCAGAATACACAGCAGCTTATAATGCAGATGACCCTAAGATTAAATTAAAAATTGACCACACTTACAGAGTTGCAGCTTTGTGCGAAAGAATTGCAAAGGCAGCTGGAATGTGTGCCTATGATGTTGAGCTGGCATGGTTATCCGGAATGCTTCATGATGTTGGAAGATTTGAACAGATAAAGCGTTATAACACATTTTCAGATGCGGACTCTGTTGACCATGCAAAATTCGGTGCAGACCTGTTGTTCAAAGATGGTCTTATCAGTACTTTTCTTAATGGAATGGTCAAATGTACAGGCTACAAGCCAGGAGCATTAGAGGATCGATATAGTTCTGATGGAGTATTTCTGTATGACAGATTGAATAAATCGGACATGGAAATGCTTGAACTTGCAATAAGGTGTCACAATATGTACAGAATTCCGCAAGGACTTAATCGCCGTGAGCAGGCATTCTGCAATGTGCTTCGTGACGCTGATAAGGTTGATATATTTAAGGTTAATATTGATACTCCACTTGAAGAAATATATAACACTACGACTGAAGAACTGATGAAGAGCGATATTACAGATGAAGTATTAAAAGCGTTTTACGAGGAACACTGCATACTCAAGGCAATAAGACGTACACCGGCTGATACTGTTATTGGTCATGTATCACTTGCTTATGAGCTTGTGTATGATGAGAGCGTGAGGATTACTGTGGAGCAGGGCTATCTTGCAAAGCTTATGCATTTTCATTCTGATAATGAGGAGACCAACAGAAAGATGGCGATGGTCAGAGAGAAGATGGATTCTTATGTGAAGAAGAGAATTGGGGAGAAAGATGCATAGATAAGGATTGTCTGGAGGAGAATTAGCAAGATAAGAATTGGGGAGAATTAAGGCTTGTCATAAGTGGCAAGTTTAACTATAATGTATATATAAATACACAAGATTGGAGATTGATCATGGATCAGGAGAAAGTTATTGTCATTGACTTCGGTGGTCAGTACAACCAGCTGGTTGCGCGCCGTGTCCGTGAATGTAATGTATATTGTGAGATATATTCTTACAAGACAGACCTGGCGCAGATTAAGGCCATGAATCCTAAGGGAATTATCCTTACAGGTGGTCCTAACAGCTGTTATGAAGATGGCGCGCCAACATGTACTAAAGAACTTTTCGAACTTGGTGTACCTGTACTTGGTCTTTGCTATGGCGCACAGCTTATGCAGCATGTGCTTGGCGGCAAGGTTGAGAAGGCACCAGTAAGAGAGTATGGAAAGACAGAAACATTTGTAGATAAGAGCAGCGCGTTATTCTCAGATGTTTCAGAGAAAACTATTGTGTGGATGAGCCATTTTGACTACATTTCACAGATTGCACCAGGATTTAAGATTGTTGCCCACACAGCAGACTGTCCAGTTGCAGCAGCAGAGTGTACAGAGAAGAATCTTTATGCAATCCAGTTCCACCCAGAGGTTCTTCATACTCAGGAAGGAACCAAGATGCTTCACAACTTTGTTCGTGGAGTATGCGGATGTGCCGGAACATGGAAGATGGATGCATTTGTTGAGAATACAATTAAGGAAATCCGCGAGAAGGTTGGCAGTGGCAAGGTTTTACTTGCTCTTTCAGGTGGTGTTGATTCATCTGTTGCAGCCGGACTTCTTTCAAGAGCTATTGGAAAGCAGCTTACATGCGTATTCGTAGATCACGGTCTTCTCCGTAAAGATGAAGGCGATGAAGTTGAGAGCGTATTTGGACCAGAAGGACAGTTCGACCTTAACTTTATAAGAGTTAATGCACAGGAAAGATATTACTCTAAGCTTGCAGGCGTTACAGAGCCAGAAGCTAAGAGAAAGATTATTGGGGAAGAGTTTATCCGTGTATTTGAGGAAGAAGCCAAGAAAATTGGTGCAGTTGACTTCCTTGCACAGGGAACGATATATCCAGACGTTGTAGAGAGCGGACTTGGCGGTGAATCAGCCGTAATCAAGTCTCACCACAATGTAGGAGGACTTCCTGATTTCGTTGATTTCAAGGAAATCATTGAGCCACTACGCAACCTTTTCAAGGATGAGGTTCGTAAGGCTGGTCTTGAGCTTGGAATACCAGAACATCTTGTATTCCGTCAGCCATTCCCAGGTCCGGGACTTGGAATCAGAATTATCGGCGAGGTAACAGCTGATAAGGTTCGTATCGTTCAGGATGCTGACTTTATCTACCGTTCAGAGGTTGACAAGGTCGTAGCTGAGTACAAGAAAGCTAACGGCAAGGCTCCAGCATGGATGCCAAACCAGTATTTCGCAGCCCTCACTAACATGCGTTCCGTTGGTGTTATGGGTGACGAAAGAACTTACGATTATGCGGTTGCACTTCGTGCAGTCAACACAATTGATTTCATGACAGCAGAGAGCGCAGAGATTCCATTTGAGGTTCTCCAGACAGTCATGAGCAGAATTATTAATGAGGTGCGTGGGGTCAACAGAGTATTCTATGATCTGACTAGTAAACCACCTGGAACGATTGAGTTTGAATAATACACAAGAGCCAAGAAACGTTGAATTTACGGCGTTTCTTGGCTCGTTTTTTGTTGCGTGACAATAGAATGACAATAATTTTGGAAAAATTCGAGATACATAGTAAGAAAATTAACTCTCAATAATTTGTCCGTTTATTTGTTTCTTGAAAATACCAGTATCTATGAGCGTTTCGATGGTTCGTGATACTTTCGCATTTGGACAACCAAGCTGAGCAGCAATAGTCTTATGTATTCCTACTTGCCATGGTTGAGCAGGTAACATTTCTTTTACAGTTTCTATAAATTCTTCGTCTATTTGATAATCGTCATATATAAAATCTTTTCTTTTTTCAATAGAAATAAAATCAGGAAGTTGATAATGGGTTGCTAATTCTTTGAGAATCAAATTTGTTTGCTGTCTACTTGACAAATTCCTAATTGACTTAAGATGATTGTCATTGAAGAATTTTATAGTGTTATGCGTTACATCTTCGATAAGTTCTTTAGTTATAAGTTGAGGATTTAATCTTATAATATCGTTTGTACCAAAACTCAGTTTACCAATTACTTTAGCGGTGACTACAAGAGACACAATGGGTCTTACGGATCTCAAATATTTATCTTGGCTTGCTTTAATCGTTCCTTTATAGTTAGGTGTAATGCTATCAACTTTTTTTAATATTATTGCAATGTTAATCCATACAGATAAAGGAATTTGTTCGTTGAACACTTTGTTGTATTGGATGGGATTATTCATAAACTTTGATTTCAATAATACTGCTCTGTGTGGTAATTTTAGAATTAAACTTGTATACCCTCCGGCAAGATATAAAGGGGTTACAATGTCACAAGTAGGAATTCCAAGATTTTGATAATATTTATCTTTGCGTTCATAATATATATCATGTTTGTATAATATTTCTTCTATATCTTTTTGTATTTTATCAGTTGCATGTAATGAATATAGTGGAATTACAGATTGGTTATTGGTTGCTTGTATAATATTTTTTCGTACTAAAGGATCTGTAGATACAACTATTTTAACTAAAACTGAACGGTTGGTAGTATCTGTTCCTCCATTTGAAAAATAGTTGAAAATGGTATTTGTGGTTTGTAATCCATTTACTATTTGTATATTGTCTGTTTCAATAATGTCGTCATATAGAGTGGCGCTTGAAGTAAGAATGGTTATTCCGTTGTTAAGATTCCAAAAATCAATCTTTTCTGAAGATTCTAAAGAATTCATAATATCCGTATTGGTTCTGTTGTTTCCAAGGTAATCACGAACATTTTCCTCAAAAAAGTAGCGTTTTAACTTTTGTTCAGAGTCTGTTATGAAATTGAAGTAGTCTGTTAGTCCAACTAAAACAACAAAATCTTTACCGCATTGGAATCCTTTTTTTATTTTTAATTCCACAGTGCCGTTTCTTTTTGTGCGATATAATATAAGTAATTCTTTAGAACCAATGAATTTCATTTCTGATGTTGTTATAGAAAAAAGTTTATTACATGTAGCCTCAATTTTTCTTCCCTTACATTTGATATTATACGCAACAGTTTCAGAAACACCTCTAGAAATATATCTGATATATATGTTGGTTTTTGTAAGTGCAGGCGAAAGTTTTCTGTATAAGTGTATTAACAACTCCCTCTTAGCTAATATATCACTCTTGTATTTACTTTTTAGCGACTCTGCCTTGATTGTCATATCAAATAATTCTGAAAGAGACGAATCAAGGCTTTCTAGTGGGTTTAATTCGTAGGTGTCGTGATGTTTACAGGTTAAGACATATATTTCCAAATGCGCGTTTGTTCGTGGAAGAATAGCTGACTTGTCTGCGACATAGTTACCATTTACAAAAAAGTAAAGCCCATCAATTCCACCATCGTCGCTACCGTCGACTAAGCCATCAATGATTTGGTCACGAGTTAAATCATAGTTTTTTAGTAGTTCAGATATCGCAAAATCTTCAAAGGCTTTTCCACGATTTTCATTGGTATCATCCATACCGTTTGATGAAATTATGTCATCAAGAATTCCGTCAATTAATATTGTATCATTTGTTGCCATAAATATCTCCTCATATTTTAATCTTTCTTCGGTTTCCGCTTCCTCTTTACATATGAGAAATCCGGAAACAAATCTTTCAATGCTTCTGCAACTTCTTCATTTTCAATCATCTCCTGAACCATCATCTGGTCGTCATCTGCTAAATCAAGAGATACCGAGTAAGATGTATCACTATCTATCGGATTTGCAGGGAAGCGGATTTCTTTCTTGTAGTAATCACTTTCGGTGATTTCTCCGTCATCGAGTTTGTCTCTTAATCTTGCCCAGTACTCAACCATTTTTTTGAATGAATCTAAATCCTCCTGCGGACGAGACCCGGCACTTGGAAGCCGTTCTTCAAACTTTAATACTACTTCGCCATCCTTTATGGTAGGTCGCAATCCATATGCCCATTCCATATCAAATAACACATGGAGTGCACTGAAGATATTTGCTACATCCGGATCTGAAAGTGCAAAGAAGCTGACATTAAGATGATTCGCAATATTAAGCAAAGTTGCTTCGTCGGGATAACGATTTCCTAATTCGTAGTTTCGGATTGTAGACTCATTAAGTCCGCATCGCTCAGCCAATTCCTTTTGGGTAAGTTCGGCTGCGATTCGGAAGTTTCTGATTAAAACGCCTACTCGGCTGGTAAATTTATCGCCCATTACAAAAGCTCCTTCTTTATAAAGCGGATATTCGCAATCCGCGTTGCTACTTGTTCATGAATGCTGCCACTTCGTGGTGGTCAGAAGGGGATAGAATTCCCCTTCTGACACAGGCATCTCCAATAGCTTTGTTCCATATTTCACACGTTAGAAGAAGGAGATTGCCTGTTCAGCATTCAAACTATATACAGTATAACACTAACAGTGCAAAAATGAAATGTTTTTTGATAAATGATATTGACAGTACAGAAATGAACTGTTAATATAATACACAACACAACAGTTCGAAAACGAACTGAATAATAAATGACGAGAGAGGAGGTAGCAGTGTATGGAGAACAAAAGATTTATCAATGTGCAGGATGTGGTGGAAGAGCTTGGAGTCTCGACATCATATGCATATAAGCTCATACGCGAATTAAACGCAGAGCGAGCAGCAGATGGATTTTTGACAATCAAGGGACGAGTCAGCAGACAGTATTTTGATGAACGAATCTATGGAACAACAGATAAGAAAGAGGTGGTTTGATGGCGGTTATTAAGAACCAAAAGACCGGAATGTGGGAGGTCAGGACTTATTACAAGGACTGGACTGGTACACGAAGGCAAAAGACCAAGAGGGGCTTCGCTAAGAAAAGCGATGCCCTTGAATGGGAAAGAGCTTTTAAGTTAAAGGATGAATTGAATATCAATATGAAATTTGCAGATTTTGTGGAACTGTATCTGTCAGATATTCAGCCAAGAATTAAATACAATTCTTACCTGACGAAAAAGCACATTATTGAAACAAAGATTTTGCCATACTTTGGACACAGAAAGTTGAATGAGATTCGTCCGGCGGATGTGATTCAATGGCAGAATGAGATTATGAAGCTCAAGAAGGACAACGGAGAAGCGTATTCTCCGACTTATTTAAAAACAATACACAATCAGTTGAGTGCCATCTTAAATCATGCAGTTAATATGTATGATTTGAAGGATAATGTGGCTCGAAAAGCTGGTTCTATGGGGAAAGAAGAGTCGAAGGAAATTATGTTTTGGACTCAGGAGGAGTATCAGGCATTTATTGAGCAGGTGGCGGACAAGCCAATCTCATATTATGCATTTGAAATTCTGTATTGGACAGGAATTCGTGAAGGAGAACTGCTGGCACTGACACCTAACGATTTTGATTTTACGAAGAAAACACTTCGCATCAATAAATCGTATCAAAGGCTGGAGGGGAAGGATGTAATTACAGATCCGAAGACACCGAAGAGTAATCGAGTGATTGTTATGCCGGATTTTCTTGCTCTTGAAATTGAAGATTTTATCAGTAGATTGGATGGCATTAGAAATGATGATAGGATTTTCACCATTTCAAAGAGTTATTTGCATCACGAGATGGACAGAGGCGCAAAGCTGGCAGGTGTTAAGAGAATCAAGATTCATGGACTCAGGCATTCACACATTTCACTGCTGATTCATATGGGCTATTCGGCACTTGCGATTGCTGAAAGAGTAGGACATGAGGCAGTTGATATCACTTATCATTATGCACATTTATTTCCAACGGTACAGTCAGATATGGCTGTGCATCTAGATTCAGAAAGGGAGGAGCTTATCAATGTCAGAAAAAAATAGAGATGCAAAAAACAGATGGAGAACGGTGACAGTGGCATTTCGCTTGTCACCGGAAGAAAATGAGGAACTTACTAACCGCGTAAAAATGTGCGGGTGCAGGACGAGACAAGAGTATATTATACAAAGCATTCTGCATCAGAAGGTTGTGGCTACAGGCAATCCGCTAATGCTGGTATCATTTCGGCAGAATCTGCAGCACATTGAAGCAGAACTGGAGCGGTTACAAAAAGCGGATGACATGGATTCGGAGCTGCTAACACCAATCAGAACTATGCTGGAGATATTGGAGGCGTTTCGCGAAACGCCTCGTACTCTGGCAGGTATGGAGAGGCTGACAGCCAGTGATGAAGACTAAAAATGTGTTGAATATCGAAAGGAAGCGATTAACATGGGACAGCAAACATTATTTGAAAAAATAGGTGTTCAGTATGAGGAAAGAGACGGATTGTTTTATCCGTTAATCACATTAGATATTAAGGATAATGGTGTGAATGTTGGAAAATACGGGCATATGTGGATGCAATATTTAAAGTCAGAATATCCACAGCGGTATCGGAGTCTGCTACGATTCGGGGAACTGAACCAAAAGGCAGCAGAGGTAAATGAAGTGGCTTATGAATTGCTTGAGGATATTGAAACGGAATGGCTACAAAAGCATAAGCCGAGGAATAAAAATTCTTTTTCAGAAATGTATAAGCTGAGAACGGAAGCAAGGCTGATAGCAGAGGAAGTTGTATTACATGATGTGGTGAATTGTTTTCACTAGATGCAAAGGATGGCATGATACATAGCTCATTTATTCCTACCGGAGCATAGAGATTTTTGTTGTACTTTGGCAGGATAGAGGCAAGTTGTAGACTTCGTATGAAGTGGAGTCGCAGTTGGTAAACAATATGTCGCGTATCCGCGACTATAGCCTCTCCGGCGAGGAGCGCAAAACCCGCTTGCGGGTCTGCATTTTTGATGCCGCAGGTGTCAAAAGTGCTTTTGCGTTACTTTTGACAAAAGTAACAAAACCTTCCCTGGGAAATTTACTGATATGTGCCGTATCCGGCACGAGTACGGATAAGAAGGAGGTGTACGCATACATAGGAAAAGGAGGTAGATTTCAGATGGAAAGAACGATTAGTTTTATGAATGGGGAAGGGTCACTTGGTCATAATACAAGAGCATTTATTGCGGCAAATGTGGATGCAGACAGAACAAAAGATAATATCACTCTTGTGCATGAAGATTTGAAAAAGGTGTATCACAAATTGTTTGATGATTCTCTTAAAAAGTACAATGCCAAGCAGAAACGCAAAGACAGGCAGATTAAGAATTATTATGACAAGATTTCAAGAAGCAAGCAGGAGAAGCTTTTTTATGAAGTCATTGTGCAGATAGGGAACAGAGATGATACCGGCGTGGGCAGTGCTGCGGCTGATACTGCAGTTAAGGCATTACAAGATTATGTGGAGTTATTTATTCGCAGAAATCCACAGCTATATGTATTTGGGGCTTATATTCATATGGATGAAGAGACGCCACATGTGCATATAGATTTTGTACCGTTTTCAACAGATAACAAGAGAGGATTAGAAATAAAAAATTCCCTTAAGGGTGCGCTTGCCTCCAGAGGTTTTGAAAGTGAGGGCAAGGGTAATACCGAATGGCAGCAGTGGTGGGAGGCAGAGAAAGAAGATATTGCCATGATAATGCAGAAATACGGTGTTGGCTGGAAAAAACTGGATACACACAATCCACATTTGTCGGTTTTGGATTATAAAAAGCAGGAGCGTAGCCGGGAAGTCAAAGAATTAGAGCAGGAGCTTGAAGATATCGGTGTTGTAATTGAGTTAAAAGAAGAACGAGAAGCTCAGTTGAACGATGAGATTCATAAACAACAAATGTGTTTGAAAACAGAACGAGAGGAAGCGGAAAAGACCTTAGCGATAGTAACATCCCTGAAAGATAGAATCATGGAAGAAGGGGTTGCACAAGAAAAATATAATAAAGCTTTGGCTGCTGATGGTCAGGAATTGGAAGATATTATTGCAGATAAAAAGAAACAGTTGGCAGATGTGCAGGTAGCACTTAATAAGGCTCGTGCAGTATTTGAGAATGCAAATGAAAAACTGGCTCAGGCAGAGGAAGAATTGTCAGAGGTTAAAAAACTTAGGGATGACCTGATAAAGCAGGGTGAAGGGGATTATTATCTAAAGGAAGAGGTTATTCAGCTGAGGTATGAAAACCAAAATCTGAAAAAAGAAAACAAGGGGCTGCAGGAGAAACTGGATAAGGCGTATGAATTTATGAAAAAGTTTGTGATTGAAGGAAAGTCAATGCTTGATAAGTTTCTGGAGTGGATTGGCGAGAAGGTTAGAGAGGGGAGGGGGAGGTGATACAAAATTAATAGAATTGTTAAGATCTTGTAGTGGAGAAAACCTAGTATTTGTGGTAGAATTATCTTGAGTTTTTGTATACTTTTTTCTAATAGCTGCAAGGACTACACAGAAAAATTGGATGCCGGAGTACAGATTATTGGACTTATTAATATGATATAATTTATATGGCTAAATCTTATGACTTGGGTGGATAGGAGAAGGTATGCGGACAATGTTGTTAAGCTTTAAACCTGAATGGTATAACAGGATTAAAGAAGGAAGCAAGATTTTTGAATATAGAAGAACATTTCCAGATGAAGAAATATTGGCATATATGTATGTGAGTAGTCCAATGAAAATGATAGTGGGAAAGATTCATCTGGGACGAAAAATAGACATCAACACTTGGAAAGAGGAATACAAGGAAGACGCACAGGTGTGTGAAAGGGTAGATGATTTCCTTACAAGACACACATATGCCATGCCTATCTTATCTTTTCGGATGACCAAGGAAATAGACTTGGAAACACTTCGGAAGTTTAATCCGAATTTTGTATGTCCTCAAATGTATTATTATCTGGAAAACTATCCTGAATTGTTTGAGTTTATTAAGAAAAATGCAACAGACATTGGAAAGCCACAAGTTAATTCATTTGAAAACATAGGAAAAGAAGAGATATGTAGAAAACAATACTAGGAGGTCTTGTTATGGGTGATTTTGGTGATGCAGAAAGAAGAATATTAGCATTTATGGCTGAAGGAACAGAGTTCGTGTTCCAAGAGAAGAATTATAAAATAATTCTTTCAGGAAAACCAACATGCCATAAAGGTGAGCCTAAAACAGATATTTATATTTTAGCAGAATCGTCATCTGATAAGGTGGAAATAAAAATATCATATAAAAAAGAAAACGCTGATTTTATTGAGAATAAGATGAGTGCAGATAGAGCAGAGCAATTATTCGGCGAGGACTGGGTAAATATTATTGAGCAATCGACAATGGCTATAAGTGATAGATTTGAAGAAAGAATGCTCATATATAAGAATAAGTTTAAGAGAACGGAAAAGGGCGCTATCACTTTGGGATGGAAGTTTGAGCTTTTAAACAAAAATAGTGGAGATTTATCAGGTAAAATGCTACTTACAGAAGAACAGGTTATTGATGTGTATGCAGGTAGTAATTTGGTAGATGATAAACGAAATGCTATGGTGTCAGGACAGGTTATTGAGAATAGCGGCATAGCCAATTACATATTGATGGATGAAAATGTAAATTCGGCACAAGACGTAATTGATAAAATGGTTCCGATTAAAGAGTATGTGAAGATGCACCCTGATATTTACTTTGCATGTAAGGCATTGAATTATCGTACATTTGCTGGAAAATGGGATGGAGACAGACCACTTTCGGTTCAAGTGTATTGGAATGCTGAAGACAATAAACTTGTTCCCGAATTGGTGTATGATCAGCCATTAACTGTTAAGGGAAATGAAGTGGCGAACAGGTTGTTGCATTATATGAAAAAGCTAAACATTAAAACAACAGACGACATTGATGATGACAATGCCGGGACAGATAGAATAATTTAGAGGTGAAACCATGGCTGTTATTTTAGAAGAAAGAGGGCGTGGCAAATTTAAGCCGGCTCCAGATTATAAAGTGGATGAAGTCAAGGAACTTTTGAATGCTAAAATTGAAGAAGAAAGACAAGCGTTTGCTGATTGTAGTGAAGAAATAGAGTTTGATAAACTCAACTATGATCCGAATAAATGGAACTTGCTGTCATTGTTTTCGGGATGTGGTGGTCTTGATTTAGGATTTGAATTAGCTGGATTAAAAGCCGTTATGGGTGAAGAAGTTATGGAAGCTGCATTTGCTGATAAAAAGGTTTTTGATGAAAACATTAATAATAATGTGTTTAATACGATTTATGTAAACGATATATTTGATGAGGCAAGAGAAACCTATGCACAGAATGCGGGTAAATATATATATATGGACAAAAGCGATATAAGAAAGATAAAGGAGTTTCCTAAGGCGGATATTGTATTAGGAGGTTTCCCTTGTCCGGGTTTTTCTGAGGCTGGACCGAGACTGGTTGATGATAAGAGAAACTTTTTATATTTGCATTTTATTCGTTGTTTGATGCAGAGCAAACCGAAAATTTTTGTGGCTGAGAATGTAAAAGGAATGATGACTCTTGGCAAGGGCGAGGTTTTTAAACAGATTGTTCAGGATTTTGCAGCAGCGGGATATACAATATATCACAAACTTTTAAACTCGGCAGAATATGGTGTGCCACAGATAAGAGAACGAGTGATTTTGGTTGGTGTCAGAAATGATATAGACTTTGAATATGTACATCCAGAACCAACACATGGGTATGGTGTTGAAGGCTTAAAAGAAGTAGTTACGCTTCGTGATGCGATTGGTGATTTGGAAGATAATCCGGGAGATTATTTTACCGGTTCGTATTCGACCATTTTTATGTCACGTAACCGAAAGAAACTTTGGACACAACCAAGTTTTACGATTCAGGCATCTGGTAGACAGGCACCTATCCATCCGGCAGGAGAGCCTATGGTGCATGTAGGTAAAGACAAATATATCTTTAGTGATGGTGAAGAAAACAATAGAAGGCTGTCGGTTAAAGAGATTGCTAGAATACAGACATTCCCTGATTGGTATGAGTTTAGCAGGGGAACAAGTAATAGAAACGATAATGCAAAGTTGGATTTGGTTTATAAGCAAATCGGGAATGCAGTGCCGGTAAGATTGGCATTGGCTGTTGCTGAACCGATTGCAGTGTTTGCAAAGGAACTGTTGGAGAAAGAAAAAGAAGAAGCGGAATATGTTGTTATTCGTAATGTAGGAGAGCAGAAAAGGATGATGGCATAAAAAAGCAATAATTGATTCTGGAAAGGGAAGTGGTGAGAACGTGCAGGATTTTTCAAGTGTAAATATAAAAAATATGATTATTCATAATGTGGGAAATAAAGTTAAAGGTGAATCGTTAGAGATATCAACGGAAATATGTGATGCTAATAATGAAGTAACAAATCAATATTTGAAACAATTCTTTTTTTCTACATTTAAATTTGATGTAACATATAGATTTGTACATGAAACAGATATTGCAATGAATGAAATATATAATTATGTTAAACATATATTTGAAAACCCAAGTGAGTTTTATGAACAATCTGTCAATATTGCTAAACACTTGTATGAAGTGTCAGTGCATCCCAATATAAAAGCAGGAGAATTGTATATAGTTTATTTACAAAATTGCATAATAGATGATAATGTTACTGATGCAATAGGAATTTATAAATCGGAATCTAAGGATTATTATTTGCAAGTAAATAGTAATGGAAAGAGATATGATATTGAATGTCAACAGGGTATTAATCCTAAGAAATTGGATAAAGGTTGTCTTATATTTAATTTGTCAGATTCAAATTATAAGGTATATATTGTGGATAGAAATATTAATGATGCTATGTATTGGAAAAAGAATTTTTTGATGATTGAGGAAGAAAAAAATGAATATACCAATACAGCAAAGGTATTGAAGTCTTGTAAAAAATATATTGCTAAAAAAGAAAATATAGAACCTGAAAAAAGATTGGAACTGATGAACAATTCTGTAGAGTATTTTGAAAATAATGAAGAATTTGATTTGGAAAAATTCACAGAAAAAGTATTTGATAATCAGGAAGAATCGGATAAATTTAAAGTTTATATAGATTCGTATGATGTAGATAACAAATTTAGTATATCGTCGAATGCTGTAACTAAAATTAAGAAGACAATAAAGAAATGCATCAAGTTAGATGATAATGTGGAGATTAAATTTAGTGATACTGTAGATGACATTGATAATCTGATTGAGAAAGGTTACGATAGGGAAAAGAAAAGAAAATACTATAAAATATATTATAATGATGAAGATTAGGAGGTGCAAATATAATGGCCGGTGGTGAAAAAGCGAAAAGTTCGGGCGAATATGGAGAACAAATTGTAAAGAACATTCTTGAGCTGATGGGATGGAACAATGCAAATAGTGGGGTGACGGTACCATGTGTACATAAAGAAAAACATAAAAAGGAAAATTCTAAAGAACCCCAAAAGCATGGAATTGATTATGTCTATACATATAAATCTCAATTAAGGGATGCCACTAAACAAGATGTTTTGGTAAGTGTTAAATGTAGAGATGGGTATCCAGCAACAGATAGCGGAGTGAAAAGTAAATTTAAGGAATTTGTATTGGATTTGGCGTATGCAATGGAGTGCTATCCAGCATGCGAATTAGCCAAGAAAAAGATACCTAATACAGATAAGAAGGTTATATCAGGGCTGATATTTTGGATTGATCGAGGAAGTGAAGATGGTCGCGAAAATGAAAGTGTGATAGACAAAATAGGGAATTTTTATATGAATCAAGAATGTGTATATGAAACAATAGCATTGGTGGACAACAAAAGGGCACAATTCTTATATCAGTTGTTATCATACACTCGTTCAAAATATGGTAAGGAAAATGTTGAGTTTTTTTATATTGATACGGGATTGAATAATTCTAGTATACAACGCGTATATAGAGGAAAAGAAATGCCATATGAGTATGTTAACTCAAATGTTATCCCATTGGCAATTAGCAATGGTGACGAAAAAAGATTGTTTATTGGTGTTGCGGAATCTTTTTGCAAAGAGTATTTAGAACGTTTGATAGGATTGGCACAGGAATTAACTAGTACATGGACTGCAAAGGTTACAATTGCATTTCCAGATTATAATTCATTTGAACATAGGGAAGCGGTTTTGATGGCAAAAAGTTCTTTTGAAAATGCAGATTTTGTGAACAGTATTGAGGTTATAACATATAAACCAGATTTCAGAGATGAGGTGATTTAATATATGGAAGAAATAAATATAAAAACATTGCTTCCAGTTGGTGAAAAACTAAAACCATTGTTAAGCAAATCATGTATAAGTGAGGCTGATTTGAAGGGGATTTTAGCAGAACGTGGGGTATTTATTGGCGATAATTCTAAACAAATGTCAATTCCTCTTTTGACACTTTCAATAATAAGTCCTAAAGAGTTTGAAAAATTGCAAGAGTTTCAAAAGACCAAAGAAGACAGTGTGAAATTTCGAACCTCTAAAATCGAATCATCAACAACTGAAAATTTAAATGATATAGTGCCACTTTCTTTGATTGAGCCTCAAAAAATAGTAGATGATTCAAGTAATTATACTGTTAATACTGATATGCAATTTACAATGAACTCTGAAAATAATCTTGTTCTAGAATACGAAATTTTGCGAGAGGATATTACAAAAGATTGGGCAAATTGTGAGAGTAAATTTTCAGGAAGAGTTGAAATTGTAAAAGATGAAAAAACAAGAGAAATTACATTTAGAAATGAGTTCACATCATCTGAAACCGAAGCAATTAATCGAAAAGTTGTTAAGGATGTAGTGAAACTTTTAAAGGACAAAGGTGCAGTAGCAACTTCTGATAATGCAACAGAGCTATCTGCTAAAGAATTCAGTAATAATCAACGATTTATGTTTATGCTGTCAATAGCTAATAACAGTCCAAATGGATTTTTAGAGTTTGAAGCAGTGAAAAATATAGAAATAGGACCAGATAGGGAATCAAAACAGCCGTTGCCCGATTCTGCAAAATGGATGAATGGAAGTGTAAAAAATATTATAATTAACAGTGAAAAAGGGGAAACATTAGAGAATGTAGAATACATTTCTGATCCGTCATATCATGATGTGCTAATACTTAGGCAAGTTCAGGCACAGTATAGATTCGAATTTGGAGAAATGAATGGATTTTGCATTATTGAATACGGTTTTCCACATTATTTTAGAAAATATGTAAAAGGAGATGCATTTGAATCTCGTTTGGCAAATATTTATTTTGGCAAAACAAGTAAAAGTCAAAATGTAAAAAATGCAACTAGATTGATATTAGAAGAATTTGAAAAATTATATCAAACGCAATATCATTTGTGCTTGAAAAGATAAAATAGGTATAAGCATATTAGGGATTATATGTTGAGGTGTTGAATTATTGTGCTGACAATAAAATGACAATACAATCTTCATAAAATCCACGCAACAGGTAGAATTCAGACAAAACTCTCGGCGTTCTACTGCAAAAAGCAATCTCGAACACCACAAAACAACTTTACAATTAAGAGTTTGAATAAAAAGATAAATCCCTACAAAGCCTGTATTTATGGGCTTTGTAGGGATTTTTTAGATGGTAATGGGTACGATTTGGGTACAAAATATTTATTTACGTTTAGATACAGTAGTTTTATTGCCTAATTTTGAAATCGCATTTGCACATATTTCTGTTAAAGGCTCTCCGATTGCTGCTTTATAGTTAAAACCTAATAATTGCATTGTTTTTAGTGTGTCAACACTAATTAATTCTTTGATTTGTTCATAACTTTCAACTTGAGATTTGACCTTCGCAATTTCATCTTCTCCCTTTGGAAGGGCATTTGCGATTTGTATAGATTTAATAATTTCAAGTATATTCGAAACGGTATTATGTAAGTGTTGAATATCTTCGTCACTAATAACAACTTTTTCAAGTTCTGACTTGTAAGACTGTGCAATACGTATTGCTTCGTCACGTTCCAAAAGTAGTTCGCTCACAATTTCGTCATAAGTATTACGAACTTTATCAGTATTCTTTTCATCTCTGATAGCTTTGATTTTTGTTGAGACTGCGGTGGCAGTTCCCTTTACTGCTAATTCTGCAAGAGATGCTCCTAAAGCGACTAATTCAGTAGTGTATATAGTATCCATATGTGCATCCTCCTTTTAATCATGTTTGTGCGCATTATATAAAAACATAAATTCATCTGCAAATTTTTTAACAAAATCTTTATCCAGTGCAGTAGCTAATGTTTCATTGTTACTCATTGCATTTCTACTCCAATTGTATGAGCCATGCATAACATATTCAAGATCAATAATACAGAATTTATCATGCATCCTGTTCCGGGAGTTTTCACCCCATTGAGGAATTTTTACTACTTCAAAATTAGCACATAAGTTTTTTAGTAATCGACTGTTAGAAGGTTCATCGGAAGTAAGAATTCGTATTTGAATACCATTGTTCCTTTTTTGGAGTAATTCATTGTAAATATCATCGTCAGTAATCCAAGCAACTGCACACCAAATCAAATATTTTGCATTGCGGATTCCTTGTATAATGGTGTCTTTAATCTCTGAAAAAAATGCATCATGTTCCTTATAATTATCGATATCTAAATCAATAGGTTTAGGTTTTATATTTAATTGATTAAAATCATAATCATCTGTTTCGATATATACCATAGATGCAATATCTTGTAAGTTTTTTTGCAAATTCCTTGCTTCTTTTAAAAGGGGAATAGGAACTCTAAGATCGATATTCTCCCAGCATTGCCAAGATCTTGTGGCAAAGGAACTTGTTTTATCAAAGTATATAACGGAATTACGCAGAATAGTTAGCATCTCTTCCTTTTTTTCGTAATCATCATATTTAATGGTTTCAATCATCGTTTTTAAAAATTGGTCTTCGGTCATTGTCATAATCCTTTCTTTATGAATATTAAGGGTGAGTCAAGCATACATATTTTACTCATTATGATTCAATCCTATCTTATCCATTACCTCATCATGAGCTTTCTGGATTTTTAATCTAGCCTGCCACGTCTCCGATTCCGGATAAATATCCATCCAAAGATTAAAGTCCGCTTCCGCTTTCAGCAGTGCTTCGCCACGTTTTTTCACATCTTTGATTTCGTTACATTTCTCAACTTCATCCATATATTTCTTATAACGTTCTAACCATGATTGCATCAGCGATAATGTTCCAAAACTGATGCCTACCATATCATTTCCGTCTTTATCCTGATATTCAAATAATGAACCGTCATACTGGCGGAATATCTGAAAAAGTCGGTGTATAGCCTTTATACCATCAAAGTCTGAATTTGCAAGTACTTCAGGGTTGACCGCAAGTGCTTCTGCTATTTTTTCAAGAGATGCTGGTTTGGGGTTTCTTCTGCCACTTTCGTAAGCACGAATATAGGCTTCGCTTGCACCAACCATTTCTCCTAATTGTCTTTGAGTTAGGTGACGTTCCTGACGGATGTGCCTTATATTTTCACCAACTGTCATTGTGATTTCCTCCTGCTTTAAAGCTATGGATGTTTCAACATCATATATAGCATACCACACAAGATAAAAAAATAAAAGAAAAAAGATATTGACACGAAACAAATGTTACGATATTATAAAAACGAAACAAAATGATACTATACAGAAATAAAGAAAGAAAAGAACACTATGAACGAAAAAATTTATTACAGTGCAGAAGACATTGCAAAGATGCTCGGTGTGAGCATGGGAAAATCTTACAAGATTTTACGAGAAATGAATAAGGAACTTGCTGGAAAAGGCTTCCTTACAATCGCAGGTAAAATTCCGGTGGAGTATTTTCGTGAAAAATGGTATGGCGGAGCCAAGGAGGTGAGTGCATGAGCTGCAATGCAAAACGAGATTCAAATGGAACGTGGCATATCCAGTACCGGTGGACAGACTGGACGGGAACCAAGAAAAAATCCCAGAAGCGAGGATTTAAAACAAAGAAGGAAGCAGAGGAATGGTATGCACATTTCATATTGCAGCAAACTTCTGATCCGACCATGACCTTGAATGATTTCTGGGAAATATATAAGGCAGATATGGAGAAACGACTGCGGAAAACCACCATGAAGCAGAAAGAATATGTGATGAAAGATAAGGTTCTTCCGTATTTTGGAAATACGCCAATTAATGCAATCACAGCTCCTATGATACGAAAGTGGCATCGGAGCAGTATCTATCAGGCGATGCTATTAAGCGGAAAACTAAAGGGACATTTGTTTATGATGCAGGAACAGGCAGAGACACAGTTTGATCTGCTTGTAAAGCAAATGGCAGAACAAGAGGGCGTGACTGAACATCTGAAAGAGAAAAATCAGATGCTTGGGGTGCAGAGGATGAATAATATTCGAGAGAGAGCGGAGGAGATTGTGAGAGCAACGTTATTACAATGATGATTACACACTACAACAGAAGGCTGATTTTATCGAATCAGCTTTCTGTTGGTTATATACCAATATGCATGCAAATACTAGACCTAAGTAGGAGAAATTGGCAGATGGGAGGCAAAAATACATGGAAGATATAAATATTTATGGATATATGCGAGTGTCATCTAAGGAACAAAATGAGGATAGACAGAAAATCGCATTAACGGAGATGGGAGTACCTGAGAATAACATTTATATGGATAAACAGTCGGGTAAGGATTTTGAGAGAACACAATATAAGCGGTTATTGCGAAAATTAAATGAAAACAGTGTGCTGTATATCAAGTCGATTGACCGCTTAGGCAGGAATTATGGGGAATTGAATGAGCAGTGGCGCATTATTACAAAAGAGAAGAAAGCAGATATTGTTGTTATAGATATGCCGCTGTTAGATACCCGCAGAGAAAAGAATTTGCTTGGAACATTTATCAGTGATGTCGTCCTGGCATTGCTTAGCTATGTTGCAGAAAATGAACGCATCAATATCAAGCAAAGACAGGCGGAAGGAATTGCAGCAGCGAAAGCAAGGGGTGTAAAGTTCGGCAGACCACCATTACCAATCCCACAAAACTTTTATCAGATGCACAAAGACTGGCGGGCAGGGAAAATTACAATAGAAGAAGCTGCCAAGGCTTGTAATATGTGCCCTAAGACGTTTTACAGCAAGGCAGTAAAATATGAAAAATGCAGTTAAATAGTTTATGCGTTCTAACTGAAATGGTATACATTTTTTCCAAGCTGGCTATCAAGGATAGCCGGCTTTAGAAATGAGGATAAAAATGGATAAGTTAATTGATCTGAATACTTATCCGGTCAGTAAAAATCTTAAAGCATTGCTGAAGGATAAGACAACAAAGAAAAATATTATATTTGCAACTTCGGTATATAGTTCCAAAGGTACTCCAATCAAGGAAACTGAGCAGATGACAGAAGAAATCTTAAAGGGATTTACGCAATATGAGATACAGCCGAGGGTGCTAAAGAATAAGAAACAACAGCAGGAACGTACCAGAGCCAAAGCCGAGGTGTTTACGCCATCGTGGATATGCAACAAAATGAATAACCATTGCGATGAGGAGTGGTTTGGAAGAAAAGATGTTTTTAATGTTGAATGTGAGCAGGGTTGGCTAGTAAACACAGAAAAAGTGGAGTTTGACACAGCGGATGGATGGAAAAAATATGTCGATTCCAAAAGGCTTGAGATTACCTGCGGTGAAGCTCCCTACATTGTATCACGCTATGATGCAGCTACCGGAGAACTGCTTGAGATTAGGCAGCGGATAGGAATTTTAGACAGAAAACTGCGTGTGGTAAATGAAAATACAGACAGTGCAACTGAATGGTTCAAATGGGTGCTTCGAGCATATCAGAGTGTGTATGGTTATGAATTTCAAGGAGACAGCCTTCTGATTGCAAGAATCAATTTGCTCATAACTTTTGTGGACTATATGCAGGACAGGTGGGGGAGAGTTCCAACAGATGTAGAACTGCGAAAGATTGTGAATGTTATTGTCTGGAACCTGTGGCAGATGGATGGAATATCCGGGACGATTCCCTTTGGAAAGCCCAAAGAGGAATATCATCAATTCAGTCTATTTGACTTTGTGGTAGCAGATGAGCCGAGAAAGCAGGATATAGAAGAACCGGAAGAAGTGTACTGCCGGATCTATGACTGGCGCAGCGATAAATCGCTGACGTATAAAAGCATGAAGGAAGGTAGATGAGATGAAATTTGATTTTGCGATTGGAAATCCGCCGTATCAGGAGGATAGGCAAGGAAATAGTAATACAGCATTACCAGTATATCATCAATTTATGGAAGCAGCTTATAGTGTTAGTAATGCAACGGAGCTTATTACGCCAGCTCGATTTTTGTTCAATGCAGGAAGAACTCCGAAGGATTGGAACCAGAAAATGCTTCGTGATGAACATTTTAAAGTGATGGAGTATGAAGCGGATGCAAGTACAGTATTTTGTAATACAGATATAAAAGGTGGGGTTGCCATTACATATCGAGATAAAGCAAAAAAATATGGGGCAATAAAAACATTTACGATACATGAGGAGATAAACGGAGTATTGAAAAAAATACATCCATGTATTGAAGAGAGTGGAGCAATGTCAAATATTGCTTTTGTAGCATCAAAATTTAATACAAGTAATTTATTCAGAGATTATCCGCAATATGACGGACATGAGCGCAGAATGTCAAGTAACATACTGGAATTTGAGTGCTTTCATGAAAATAGAGATATAGACGATATATTGATTTATGGAATATATAAAGGGAAAAGATATGGTCGTTTTATTAACAAAAAGTATGTTGATTTGACAGATAAGCAGATTGAACAATACAAGATAATAACGCCTAAAGCAGATGGAAACGGATCATTTGGAGATAAACTAACAAATCCAGAAGTCCTGAAACCAATGACAGGCTTTACACATACATTTTTAGGAGTGGGTAGTTTTGAAAGGGAACAAGAGGTATTGTCTGCACTCAAATATATAAAAACAAAATTTGCAAGAACTTTATTGAGCGTTTTGAAAATAACACAAGATTTGAATGCTGATAAGTGGAAATATGTTCCACTCCAAGATTTTACCGACAAATCCGACATCGACTGGTCAGTATCTATAGCAAACATAGACAAGCAACTCTACAAAAAATATGGACTTTCCGAGGAAGAAATCACTTTTATTGAAAATAATGTAAAGGAGATGGAATAGCATGAATAAACCTAACATTCAGACAACCAAACAGGTAGTTCCAATGCTTTATGGCTATTCTACTCCGGAAGTGGTTCGTCATAACGGTTGGACGAAAATAGGATATACAGAGCAGGATGTAGAAACTCGTATCAATCAACAGACACATACTGCTGATGTTAAGTGGCAGCTTGAATGGAAAGGAAATGCCACTTTTGATGATGGTTCAGGGGAGACATTCATAGATAAGGACTTTCATGCTTATTTGCGAAAATCCGGTATAGAGCAGGAAAATGGAAAAAATAATGAATGGTTCCATGTGGATGGCACCACATCAAAGCAAATGTTTCGTGATTTCAGGGAAGATCATGGCATCATAAAAACGACAGATACAGTTATTCCGTACAAATTGCGTGAGGAGCAGCAGCGTGCGGTTGCAATGACGGTTGATTATCAGGCAGCGCATAAAGATGGCGAGTTCCTTTGGAATGCCAAGCCGAGATTTGGAAAGACATTATCGGTCTATGATTTTGTGCAGAAAACCGGTGCAGAAAAAGTACTGATTGTGACAAACCGACCAGCGATTGCAAATTCGTGGTTTTCAGATTATGCCAAATTTCTGGGTAGTGAATCAGGGTATCTTTTTGTGAGTGAAGTTGATGCACTAAAAGGGAAAAGAGGTGTGTTGACAAGAGAAGAATATACACATTTTCTTTTAGAAAAAGACAGTGAAAATGTAAAATGTATTGAATTTGTATCCTTGCAGGATATGAAAGGTTCCATTTATTTTGGAGGTCAGTATGATAAATTAGGTGAGGTCGCAAATATGGAGTGGGATATCCTTGTCATCGACGAAGCACATGAGGGTGTGGATACCTACAAAACAGATGTTGCATTTGATCGTATTAAGCGTAAATTTACGTTGCATTTGTCGGGAACACCGTTTAAAGCACTTGCCAATAATAAATTTGCTGATGATGCTATCTATAACTGGACTTATGCAGATGAACAGAAGAAAAAACGTGACTGGGATGTTTCAGCAGAGGAAGAAAATCCGTATTCAACATTGCCACAACTTAATCTTTATACTTATCAGATGTCAGAAATTATCAAGGATGAGCTTCAGCAGGGCATAGAAATTGACGGAGAGACAGAAGAATATGCATTTGATCTGAATGAGTTTTTTGCGGTTACCAATGGTAAGTTTAACCATGAATCTTCCGTTGATAAATTTCTCGATGCCCTGACAAGACAGACAAAATTTCCATTTTCTACCGAAGAATTGCGAGATGAATTAAAGCACACCTTCTGGCTGCTCGATAGGGTAGACAGTGCAAAGGCGCTGGCAAAAAAATTAAGGGAACATCCAATATTTCAGGAATATGAAGTTATTCTTGCTGCTGGCGACGGCAAACTAGACGATGATGAGGAAACAATGAAATCTTATGATAAAGTGGTTGCGGCTATTGCACAGCATGAAAAGACCATTACTTTGTCGGTAGGACAGCTTACGACAGGAATTACAATTCCAGAATGGACAGCAGTGCTGATGCTTAGTAATATGCGATCCCCGGCACTTTATATGCAGGCGGCATTCCGGGCACAGAATCCTTGTCTGTTTAAAGTTGGGACATCTTTCAAGAGAAAAGAAAATGCTTATGTATTTGACTTTGATCCGGCAAGAACACTTACCATATTTGAGCAGTTTGCCAATAACCTGAATCCTAATACTGCCAAAGGTGGAGGTACCGCAGAGGAACGCAAAGAAAATGTGAAAGAACTGTTAAATTTCTTCCCAGTAATCGGCGAGGATGAACAGGGAGAATTGGTAGAACTGGATGCAGAAAAGGTACTGACGATTCCAAGAAAAATCCGCTCTGTTGAAGTTGTGAAGCGTGGGTTTATGAGCAATTTCCTGTTTCAGAATATCAGTAACATCTTTGGGGCACCAAAGGAAGTCATTGATATTATCACAAAGTTTGAACCAATAGAAGAACCAAAGAGCAAGGTAAATCTGACGGAGGAAGTGCAGAAAGATCTATCGCTTGATGAAAATGGGGAAGTGGCTCTTAGTGATGAATTTGTGATTGGAAGAACGAAAGATGTTTTTGGTGATAAAATTTACGATGTGACATCTCAGGTGCAGGAAACAATGACGCAGATGGAGCAGGCACCGGACAAGGTGCAGAAAGCCATCGATAAACTGAAAGAAGCAGTAAAACAGAGTGCAGTCAAGGCTGTTGTGGATACTGCGCAGTCTACCTATGGCTCTGATATGAAAGCAGCAGATAAAAGACAGATTGAATCAAAATTGAACCATAAAGCCAATCGGATGATTGACAAGTTACATACCAATTATGAGATTGAGCGAAATGTCATAGAAAATCAACGTGTTGCTGAACAGCAGGCAAGATATGAAACCGGAAAAACATCAGAGCAGATTGATAAAGAATTTGAGCAGAAGCAGCAGAAAGCTATGGAGAAATTTAATGAGGAATTGACAACTGCTATTTCTAATTTTGCAAAAGAATCCACGAAAGAGACAGTCAAGACCGTAGAAACCAAGAAAAAGGAACGAGAAAAGGAAACAATCGAGGATGGCGTCAGAGATCACCTGCGTGGCTTTTCAAGGACAATTCCATCATTTCTTATGGCGTACGGAGATCATACGATAACGCTTGCCACCTTTGATACCATCATTCCGGATAAAGTTTTTCTGGAAGTGACAAGTATCACGTTGGATCAGTTCAAGTTCTTGCGTGATGGTGGTGATTATGTTGAGGAAGAAACCGGACAGACTAAGCACTTTGAAGGACAGCTATTCGATTCGGTGGTATTTGATGATTCTGTAAAAGAATTTCTAGTCTTAAAGAAAAAACTTGCCGATTATTTTGATGAAAAGAGCGTAGAGGATATATTTGATTATATTCCACCGCAGAAAACCAACCAGATATTTACACCAAAGACAATGGTTAAGAAAATGGTGGACATGCTGGAGCAGGAGAATCCCGGTTGCTTTGATATGCCGAATAAGACCTTCATTGATTTGTATATGAAATCCGGTTTGTACATTACAGAGATTGTGAAGCGATTGTACCAGAGTGACGAGATGAAAAAGCAATTCCCAGACAATAAGGAACGCTTGAAGCATATCTTTGAAAAGCAGGTGTACGGACTTGCTCCAACGGAAATCATATATAAGATAGCAACAAGTTACATATTGGGCTTTGATGAGGATACAAAGGACATCAAGCATAATTTCAGACAGTTAGATGCTTTGCCTTATGCAAAGGATGGAACGCTGGAGCAGATGTTGGATGAGCTGTATTCTGAAGATGAGTAGATGAGAGGATGCACCCGGAAACGGGTGCATTTTTGAATTGAAATTTTTGAAAATTATCTCCATCTATAGTAAAGACATTTGTTGTTATTAATAATACTTTCTAGTATAATTGGAACTAAAGAGTAAAAAATTTTAAAATATGTATTGTAATAATGAAATAGATAAATATTGGGAGAGAAAACATGGAAATAGAAGAGAACTTTTTTGATAAATTAAAAAATGAGAAAAGGTGCGTCAAAATAAGGAATTCTATTGATTATTGTACAGAAATTTCAAATAATGCAGATGATATGGAAGCTGTTGAACGTCTACGAAGACTTATAGAACCTTGGTTAAGTGGAATTTTACAAAGCGAGTATTTGTCAATGCTGATAGGCACAGGATTGACACAATCGGTTTGTTGTGTTGCAAATGTGAATTCATCTTCTATGGGAACAGTAGATTTTAAGGATTATCAAGATAAAATTAATCGATATGCCGAAAAATCTGCAAAGAAAATGGGAAGAGGAAAGTATAATATTGAAGATCAAATAAGAACTAGTTTGGAATTGTTAGAAGGCTATGAAATTGATGATAATATGCTTGATGCGAAAAAGCTATCTCCAATAATTGATGAGGTACTTGAAACATTTGGAAATAGTATTTTGCTAGCAGAAAATGAGTTTGCCAATAAACTCGAAACCGGTGATTCTAATGCAGAATGGGCGATGAAATGTTTGATTTCTTTTATGTTAACATTTAGTAGTAGGAATGCGACTAGAGATAGGTTGCATATTTTTACTACAAATTATGACAGATTTATAGAATATGCATGTGATAATGCTGGAATTAAAATTCTCGATAGGTTTTTTGGAAAGATAGAACCTACTTTTTCTGAAAATGAACCTAATATAGACTATTATTATCGTGTATCCGATTCACAAAATGAGTTTCGTTTCGCAGAAAATGTAGTGAGATACAGCAAATTGCATGGTTCTGTTGATTGGGTGCAGAAAAAAAACAAGATATGTCGAAGTTGTTTGAAGTTTGGTGCAGATAAGATAATGGACATCGATAAAAATAAGTATAAAGAACAACTTATGATATATCCAAACTCAATGAAATCTGTAGAAACAGCATTTCATCCATACGCAGAATTATTTAGAGATTTTAGTAGTTCTATATGTAGACCGAATTCAGCATTGGTTGTATATGGATATGGCTTTGGTGATTCTCATATTAATAAAATTATAAATGAGATGTTGAATATACCTTCAACACATATTGTTATTATAGCATATAGTATAGATGAGCGTTTAATAGGATTTTTAAAAACTGTAAATTTAGATCAAGTAACTTTGTTGTGTGGAGCAGAAATTGCAAGTATTGACAAATTGGTATCATATTATCTTCCTAAATCTGCAATTGATAAGATTTCATTAGTTGTAGCAAAAATACTGAAAGAACGAGAGATGTTTAAAGAGGATAAAGAGAAATCTTTAGAGGAGAGTGATCAAGAAGAGGATGAGTAATTCGATTATAGATAGAAAAATTGGAGTTTGTATAACTAAAATCTCAACTTTCCTTATTTTATGCGACTTGGCGGTATGCCT